>OGRR01000759.1_pt1 | contig 24806 bp, 17 predicted proteins | sample 1553511 | NCBI WGS metagenome assembly OGRR01 (sample SAMEA2580040, study PRJEB22360) | human gut metagenome | biome: human gut; feature: human-associated habitat; material: faeces | place: Denmark | collected 2008/2010 | reverse complement strand
GGTCGCCGCCGAAGGCGTCGCGCAAATCGCGCAGCGTTGCACACAGCTTGTGCGGTGCTTCGTAGAAGATCATTGTGCGTTTTTCACCCTGCAGTGCGTCCAAATGCTCTCTACGGGCCTTTTTGTTGACCGACAGGAAGCCTTCAAAGCACCAGCGTCCGGTCGGCAGACCGCTTGCCGCCAGCGCGCAGACCGCCGCACAGCAGCCCGGAATCGGGATAACGGGTACATCGTGCTCGGCGCACAGCGCGACCAGATCCTCACCCGGATCGGAAACCGCAGGCGTGCCCGCATCGGTTACGAGCGCACAGGTCTCACCGGCGAGCAGCTTCTCCAAAACTGCTTCACCGCGTGCGCGGCGATTGTGTTCGTAGTACGAGATCATCGGCTTTTTGGGTAATTCGCAGGCGTTAAGCAGCTTTTGCGTCACGCGGGTGTCCTCTGCCGCGATGAAATCCACCGTGCTGAGCACCTCGCGTGCCCGCGGCGATAAATCACTCAGGTTGCCGATCGGCGTTGCGACTAAGTATAATGTAGACAATTCAATCCCTCCGGAATTTCTTAAATGGAGAATGGATAATGGAAAATGAAGGTGCGGCACATGGTGCCGAATTAAATCATCGCGCATTGCGCGTCTCCGCGCAGCGCGGGGGCAACTCACGCAAGGATAGCGTTGATTCTCCATTTTCAATGCTCAATTCCGTAAATACGGAAATATTCATCACTCTCAACGATCAGCGGCGGCTCAACAACAAGTCCTTCCGCACTGCCGCCTTTTCGGCACTCGACCATGACGACGCTTGGCGATGCCTGCACGCTCTGGTGCACGAACCGCATTCTTTTCGGCACGAGCCGCACGCGCGAGAGCGCTTCAAGCAGCACCCACAGCCGTTCCGGCCGGAATACGAACGCGGCTTTGCCGCCGGTATGCAGCACGAACGAGGCAGCAACCGCCAGTTCCTCGACCGAACAGGTCGTGTCCTGCCTTGCGGTGCGCTTTTCGGCGGTCGGCGCATTCGCGCCTGCGTTGCGGTCGAAATACGGCGGGTTGCAGATGACGTAATCCATACTGCTGTGCGGCAGCAGCGTACGCATCTGCCGGAGGTCGCCCTGCAGAGCGGTTACGTTTTCCAGCTCGTTTGCCGCGATGGACTGCCGGAACAGGTCGAGCGGGCCGTCCTGCAGTTCCAGTCCGGTGATCTTGAGGTCGGGCCGCCATACGAGCAGCGCCAGAGCGCCTGTGCCGCAGCCGAGGTCGAGCAGTTTGGCATTGCGTCTCGGCTTGGCGAACGCGCTGAGCAGCACGCTGTCCTGTCCGAGCTTAAAAAACCGGTCGTCCTGTAATAATTGCAGTCCGTTAGGGAGTATTTCAGTGCTTTGCGCCATGATTTCTCTCTCCTTAATACCCCTTTTCTACCGCAGCCTGCAGCACCTGCGAAGCCACCGTACCGGCAACCGACGAGCCGCCGCCGCCGTTCTCGACGAGAACGATGAAAGCATACGGCGTGGCCTCGTCGCGCAGGAAGCCGGTGAACCATGCGTTCGGTGACTTATCCGCGCCGACCTCGGCGGTGCCCGACTTGGCACAGATATCCATGCCCGGGAAACGATCCTGACCGTAGGTCTCGATGACGTTGTTGTGCATCATATCCGCGATGGTACCCGCGGTCTTTTCGTCGATCAGCTGCGCCGACTTATGCGGATAGTAAATGCCGGTCGGCAGGCCGTAATCTGTGGTGGATTTTTCGATCAGACGCGGCACGGCAGCCTTGCCGCCGTTGGCGATCGCGCCCATATACTGGAGCATGTTGATTGGACACAGGGTATCCTGACCCTGACCGACACCCGACCATGCCAGCTGATTGTCATTGCCCGAGAAATCAAACTTGCCGACCGAGGACTGGATGCCGTCCACCTTGATGGACTTGGTCAGTCCTGCCGCATCCGCGTATTTCTGCATGGTTTCGCCGCCGAGTTCGACGGCCAGCTGACCGAACACACCGTTGCACGAGTTGGCGAGCGCTTCCTCGATATCCTGTTCGCCGTGAGCGTGCGGGCAGGTGACTTCCTCGCCGCCGATGTTGACCGAGCCGGTGCACGTCCACTTGCGCTGGAACAGGTCGGGGATGTTCTCGATAGCGGCGTTGATGGTCACAACCTTGAAGATAGAGCCCGGAATCGAGTTCGCGGACAGCAGGCGGTTGACGTAAACGCCGTCCCACGCGGGATCGTCCGCCGCAATGTCCGGCGGATTGGCCGGATCGAACGTCGGTGTGGACACCATGCACAAAATTTCACCGGTTTTATAGTTATAAATGCCAACCGTTCCGTTCATTCCGTTCAGAGCCTGATAGGCGACATTGTTCAAATAGGCATCAATCGTCAGATACAGGCTGTTGCCGGTGCCGAGCGGAGAATATACGCCGGTGAGCAGATTGTAGCCGGACAGCTTATCCGCGAACGAGGTGAGCGCACCCGCGCCGATGTTGCCGTTTTTGTCGCCTACGGCGTGCAGTGTGGCACGCCGGACGGTTGCGTCATCGTTGTAGATGCGGTTGCCGTCCTCGTCGAGTGTGGACAGCATATCGCCGTCCCGGTCGAGGATGGTGCCGCCTTTCAGCTGACCGGCGTTGTTATAGAGATGACGGTTGTACGGGTAGGAGGCCCAGTCGCCGCCGTCCACGACAAACTGGAAGCAGAAGAACGCCAGACCCAGACCGAGCAGTGCGGCAAGGATCAGACAGAAAATACTGCGTTTTTCGATTTTCCGCATGGTTACTCCTCCCCTCTAAGCTCGCGGCGGCTGGGCAGACGAACCGCGAACGATGCATTCTGTCGGGTGTCGGTTGCCTTCAAAAAGGCGAGCATGCCCCATGCCGACAGCATGGACGAACCGCCGTTGGATACGAACGGCAGCGTAACGCCGGTGAACGGCAGAATATCGACCGCACCGAATATGTTCAGACAGGTCTGGAACACCAGCAGACTGGTGGCCGCGCATGCGGCGATGGTGTAAAAGCTGGAGCGTCCGGCGCGGCAGGCGCGGACAGCGAACACGGCCAGCGTAATGATGCACAGGATGGTCAGCACGGCAATGACAAGACCCCATTCCTCACACAGCATACCGAACACGATGTCGGTATCCGCGGCAGGGAGATTCGAGAGCCAGCCCTTGCCTGCGCCTACGCCGATCATGCCGCCGGAGGCGGCTGCGGTCAGCGTATGCGTCTGCTGGAAGCCCTTGTCGTATACGTCCTCCCAGATATGTCCCCAGGAGGCAAATCGTGCGGCAACGTGCGGCTTGATGGTCAGCATGACCATGCCCGCGCCGAAGCAGCCGGCGCACACAAGGCCGATGGTGGCGAAATCGCCCGAACGCAGGTACGCGATGACAAGGAACGTCACGAAGAACACAAGTGCGGTGCCGAAGTCGTTCTGCAGTGCGAGACAGCCGCCGCAGATGGCGGTCAGGCCGATGAACATCCACAGGTTGCGCTTGTTGAACAGGCGGTCGAGCGTTGCAGCACCGGCGAAAATATAGCAGATTTTCGCAATTTCCGAGGTCTGCAGCGACAGAGGGCCGAGACGCAGCCATGCCTTCGCGCCGCCCTGCGACGAGCCGATCAGCAGTGTAATAGCCAGCAGTCCGACTGCCGTTGCGCTCATAAACCAGCGCACCTTCTGCGCCCGGGTCAGGTCACGCAGGAAGAAGCCGAGCACGATAAAGATGGCAAGACCCATCAAAATCGCAATCAGCTGCTTGGGCAGCTCGTCCGGCACGGTCGAGCCGGTGACGGCGAGTGACAGCGTACATAGGAAGAACGCTATCGTCTCCATTTCAAAGCCGATGCGGCGGAACAGGCGCATGACGATGAAATACGCCCAGCAGATTACCGTAAAGACAAAAAAGGTGAGCGGAATGGTGGTGGTCGCCTTGTCGCCCTGCGCGATAATGAGCTGCAGACCGGTGAGGATCTGGAACAGCGTCAGCAGTACGAGCGAACCCCACATGCCGGCAGGCTTGCCCTCAATGCGGCGCTCGACCATCTGTGCACGCTTTTCCTCAGCGGTAATGGGCTCCATGATAGCGGGAATGCCCGCAAATGTGACCGTGTCGCCGTCCTCGACGAGCGCATACTCGTCCACCGGCAGGTCGTTTACCTTGATGCCGCCCTTGGAACCGAGGTCGTATATCGTCCAGCTGCCGTCATCCTCGCGGATGAGCGCGGCGTGCTGACGCGATACCGACGGATATTCCAACTGCACATCGCAGCTGGGGGCGCGTCCGATGATGTTCTCCCAGTGGGTGATGGGCAGGCGCACGCCGTTGCGCAGCACCAGATAGCCCCAAACCTCATCCGGGTGCTTGACCTTCCACAGCGAGCGGATCGCACCGACAAGGATCATCAGCGCCAGTAGCGGGAACACGAAGCGCACAACGGTTGTGTACCACGCCCCGATGAGCGGTTTTTCCGCCAGCAGGGCCGTCAGCCTGTCGAGAAGCTGCTGCAAAGCATCATTCATGTAAAGTTCCTCCTTTCGAGGGATGCTGTTGATTACTTGGATTTACCAATAATACTACCAGTATAGCCTATCTATTATAGCATAGGTTGTCAAGAAATTCGCCGTTTTTCACAAACTTTCACGAATATCTTGATTGACATTGACAGAATGTTGTCACGGTGTTACACTGAATCCATAAACTACATACGCGACAAACGAAGTTTGCAGGAAAAAGTCAAAGACTTGCCGAAGGAGCAAAACTCTCAGGCGTCCGGATTGCCGGATGAGGACTGTAAATGGATGTGGCTCTGGAGAACGTTCCTCAAGGGGACTGCCGAAGGTGCAACGCGCGCAAAAGGGGTTTGCGTGCCAATCTCTCAGGCAAAAGGACAGAGATGAACCTGTTTTTATAGACGTTAGGATATAAAAATAAGTTCCGCGGAACCACAGCAAATGTTTTCTCACGGTGCAGGATGTACCGTCTGTTTGCTGTCTTTCCGTTTCTTTGGAGCCGTAACCCGATGCTGATTGGGTTCGGCTTTTTGTTTGCCGCAAAACAAAGAAGGGGTATGTAAAATGACAATGGAAGTATTAGCAGACTGGGTAAGCCGAATCAGCAACGTCGTGTGGAACGGCCTGCTGCTGTACCTTCTGGTCGGCACCGGCATCGTGTTTACCATCCGCACGCGCTTCATTCAGGTGCGTAAGTTCGGCGCAGGCTGGAAGCATCTGTTCGGCCATTTCTCGCTCAACGGTGAGAAGGCTGGCAAGGACGGCATGAGTCCGTTCCAGGCGCTGACCACCGCGATCGCGGCGCAGGTCGGCACCGGCAACATCGCAGGCGCGGCTACCGCACTGTATTCCGGCGGACCGGGCGCGATTTTCTGGATGTGGCTGAGTGCATTCTTCGGCATGTCCACCATCTACGGCGAGGCGGTTCTCGCGCAGAAGTACAAGACCACGGACGACAAGGGCCACGTTACCGGCGGTCCGATCTACTACATCCGCGCACGCTTTACCGGTAAATTCGGCAAGTTCCTTGCCGGCTTCTTCTCGGTTGCGATTATTTTTGCACTGGGCTTTACCGGCAACATGGTACAGGCAAACTCGATCAGCGTCGCGTTCAACACCGCGTTCGGCGCACCGATGATCGTTGTCGGCATCATCTGCGCGATTATTGCAGCGTTCATCTTCCTCGGCGGCGTAGGCCGTATCGCATCCGTTACCGAGAAGGTCGTTCCGATCATGGCGCTGTTCTACATGGCTGGCTGCGTTGTTATCCTGTGCATCAATCATGCAGCGATCATTCCGGCATTCAAGTCCATCTTTGTGGCAGCATTTGACCCGCAGGCTATCCTCGGCGGCGCTGCAGGCATCACGGTTCGTCAGGCAATGCGCTACGGCGTTGCACGCGGTCTGTTCTCGAACGAGGCCGGCATGGGCTCTACGCCGCACGCACATGCGCTCGCTAAGGTAAAGCGTCCGCAGGATCAGGGCGAAATTGCTATCGTTTCCGTATTTATCGACACCTTTATCGTACTGACGCTGACCGCTATGGTCATCCTGACCTCGGGCATGCTCAATCCGGGTGCACCGGACGGTCTGCAGGGTACCGAGCTGGCACAGGCGGCATTCAAGGCTTCGCTTGGCTCGGCAGGCATGGCTTTTGTTGCCATCTGCATGCTGTTCTTCGCGTTCTCTACCATCATCGGCTGGTATTTCTTCGGTGAGCAGAACGTAAAGGCACTGTTCGGCCACAAGGCTGTTAAGGTTTACGCTGCTATCGTTGTTATCTGCATCGTGATCGGCTCCGCACTGCATGTTGATCTGGTATGGAACCTGTCCGACCTGTTCAACGGCCTGATGGTATTCCCGAACCTGATCGCGCTGCTGGCGCTGTCCGGTCTGGTTGCCAAGGCGGCCCACGACAAGGACATTATGAAGTAAGCTATGACCTGTCGCGGAACTACACGGTTTGTGCAGGAATCGGCTCTATACAGTATGATTTGATAGAAAATGCACCGCAATTCTGCGGTGCATTTTTTTGCAAACACCGAAAAAACACTGGTTTTCGCGTTCTCAGTACCGTATAATAGGGGAGTACCGCGGGAATGTTTGCTATTCCACCTGTTTAGAATGTTAAAAAGGAGAATTTCACATGAAAAAACGTACATTTTTGTTTTTTGGCCTGCTGGCGATGCTGGTTCTGACCGCCTGCGGCGGCAAATCGGGCGCGCAGACCTCGACGGATGATGCCACCGACACGAGCGATAACTCGCAGCAGACGACCGCTGAGGAGACCGCACAGCCCATCGGTCAGCACCATGCACAGATTACCATCAAGGACCACGGCACGATCGACATCGAGCTGGACGGCGATGCAGCGCCTATCTCGGTTCAGAACTTTATGGACCTGGCAAACGACGGTTTTTACGACGGACTGACCTTTCACCGCATTATTACCGGCTTTATGATGCAGGGCGGCGACCCGCTGGGCAACGGCACCGGCGGCTCGGAGAACACTATCAAGGGCGAGTTTTCGGAGAACGGCGTGGAGAACAAGCTGTCGCACACGCGCGGTGCGGTTTCGATGGCACGCTCAAGCGACCCGGACAGCGCATCCTCGCAGTTCTTCATCGTTCAGCAGGACAGCACCTATCTCGACGGTCAGTACGCCTGCTTCGGCTATGTGACCAAGGGCATGGATGTTGTGGATGAAATCTGCGATAATACGCCGGTCGAGGACGATAACGGTACGGTTAAGACGGAAAATCAGCCGGTTATTGAGAGTATTAAGATTATCGACTGACTGTGCAAAGCGTAAAGAGTTGAGAGCGAAGATTGGAGAGTAAGTTACGGTTTTTCTCTTAACATAATAAAGCACCCCATCTGTCAGACAGTATATCATACTGTCTGACAGATGGGGTGCAGTTCAATTCCGGGCTGTGCACAGGACTCGGGATGTTTTTTTACTTCGCTGTTAATTATTTCAGATGCTGTTCCAAAGGATTTCAGATTTTCGGTAAATCCGAATTTACTGAGATGACACCACTTTCTCAGTCGGCCAGGATTTTCTGAGTGCCGCATAGGAAATCAGGAAGTTGGCAAGCCAGCCTGCCGGCACGGCAAGCCAGACAAATGCAATACCAAAACGCGGAGCACAGATCAACGCCACGGACAAGCGAATCGCAAGGTTTACCATATTGGCAATAAGGAACGGCCGCATGATTCCGAGTCCGCGAAGAACTCCATCGGTTGCCATCTTGATACCCATAAAGATAAAGAAGCAACCAAGCCATCTCATATAATCTCCGGACACCTGATAAGCCAGGGCGGTTCCGTCTTTTCCAAGGAACAGCGAGGAAATCTGCGTGTGCAGCGTTTCAATGACAAGGAAGGCAAGAACAGCAAAACATACATCCAGCATCAATGCTGCGCGGTAGCCTTTTTTGATGCGCTGGGTTTTGTTTGCGCCAAGGTTCTGGGAAACATACGGCGAAACCGCATTGCCGATGGACACAAAAATCAGGGAAAAGACATTTTCCACCCGCATCGTCGCCGCGTATCCCGCGAGTGCCTGTGTGCCGAAGGGATTTACCACCGCCTGTACGATCATCATACCGATGGATACGGTAGACTGCTGAAGAACCGATGGAACAGCAATCTGAAGCATCGAACGCAGCTCCTGCCCGTCAAACCAGACAAAGCTGCTCTTATACCGCCGCATCCGGTAAAAGAAAATCAAAAGTGAAAATACAGCCGAAATGCCCTGTGCGATCAAAGTTGCAAGCGCCGCACCGAACACGCCAAGTCCCAGACCGGCTACCATCCAGAGATCCATCACAATATTCAGGATCGATGAAAAGATCAGCAGTCCCAGCGGAATTTTCGATTCACCGATGGACGTGAACATGGTAGAGAGAATGTTATACATGAACAAAAACGGAAAACCCACAAAATAGACCCGCAAGTACAGTACCGCCTTCTCCAGAATATCGGCAGGGGTCTGTAATCCGCTCATCATCGCATGGGAAAAGCAAAAGCCAAAGACGCCAAGGATGATGCTCAGAAGTAAAAAGCTGATCATGGAGGTAGATACAATGGTTTTCATTTTGCCATACTCTCTGGCGCCGAAATAGCGGCTTACGAGCACGCCTGCACCGACACCGGCACCCAGCGCCACACAAATGAAAACATTGGTCAGGGCAGCGCAGGCGCCGACCGCCGCCAGTGCGGAGGAGCCGACAAACTGACCGACGATAATGGAGTCAGCCATATTGTATACCTGCTGAAAAAAGCTGCCGAGGATCATCGGCATGGCAAAAACCGTCAGCGCTTTCAGCGGCGCATCGGTAATCAAATATTCATCTTTTGACATGATCATATTCCTCCACAATTTTCTGCTTTTTATCAGAAAGTACGAGCATAGCAAGTGCGATCAGTACAATGATTAGATCTGTAATCGAAAGCATAAGGACACACCGCTGTACGCAAAGAATGCATCAGCATGAACAAGATAGTTATCGCAATAATGTTCTCGCAGATTGCTTCGGTTGTCAAGACCATACTCGGTAAATTTAAGAAATCCGCGTTGTCCGTTTTGACCTTGCGGATAGGACTGCCGTGTATCGGTCGGTACGCGCACGGTGGTGCGGGAGGCCGGCTTTCTATGCAGGAGAGACTCCTGCTCGATTGGCTGTGTCAAGCCGGACAGCACAGCTGTCATCCGATTCGATAATACCTTTTTATAAAATCCAGAAAGTGAATAGCCTGCTCGGACATACGTCGTATGGACGGATACACAATGTACAGCCGGCGCAGGAACGCTGACTGTCCGAGGGGAAACAGCAGCAGCCGTCCCTGCTGTGCATCGGTCTGCACAGTTGCGCGCGACAGAATGGAAATGCCCATGCCCAGTGTAATGCACCGCTTGAGCGCGGCCGCGTCATCCATGACGGCAATGACATTCAGTTCATCAAGCGACAGACCGTGATTCTGGAGGAAATACAGTGTTTCCTGCTTGGTGCCCGAGTTGTCCTCGCGCAGGCTGTCCACCGGATGCGGCATCGCGTGGCGCATGGAAGCTGAAGTTTACGCGCAGTATCAGACGGTTATCGTGGACTGCGGGATTGAGATCGAGCAGAGCGAGGCGTTGGTGCTTTAGGTAACCATATAGGAGAAACAAGGAAAAGTTCCGTCCTCAAATTTATCCACAGGTTTGTGCATATCTTCGTGGATATTTCCGCAGACACGCAAAAGCCGCAGACGAAAGTCTGCGGCTTTTCTCTTTTGCGTTTGCTTGGTCCTGCCAATCTCCGTTGCCTTTTCAACCTCGATCAGCCTGCCTGTTTTTGCATCGTAAAATATAACCGTAAATCGGAATACTGGACGCTGCCAGCGGATAATTTCTGATGTATTCCACGTCATCTACGACGCTTTGCTCTAAATTATCGCTCGGCTGGAAATTGATATATCTGTCGCGGCAATCACACTCGGGTGTTATTTTCCGTCGTTTGCAATCGCGGTGTCAATATTCTCCTGCAGCTGCTTCATGCTGTTTTCGTTCGTGATGCCGCCGAGTACCGGTTCACCGACGATTTTTCCGTTTCGGTCGATAACATAGGTGGTCGGGAATGACATGATGTTCAGTGCAAACTTGCCTGCCTCGCTGCCGGATGCAAAGGTAATGTTGCGGTAGGATGCCCCCTTGGTCTGCAGAATCTGTTTAGCGGTAGCAATGGCATCCGCATTGTCATCGAGCGTTTCTGTATTGATGCCGATAACCTCGCCGCCCTGCGCCTTGACGGTCTGGTTCAGCTTGTCCAGATCACCAAGTTCAGCCACGCACGGCTTGCAGCCGCTGAACCAGAAATTCACGACGGTGAACGCATTGTCTGCGAACAGGCTGCTGTCCACAGCGTTGCCGTCCAGGTCCTTGCCCTCGAAGGACGGGAACGCATCACCGGCCGAGGAGGTGTTTGCCTCTGCTGTTTCCGGCGGAAGTTCCTGCAGCTGGTCCTCCAGCTTGCGGACCTTGGCGGCATCGTCGGTCAGCGTCTTGTAGTCCTCGTCCGAGAGCTGGTCCTTGACGTTTTTAATCGCAAGATCGAGTACATCAGCGTAGTTGGTGCTCTGGGTGCTCTGCGACAGATTGTCCTTGTCGAGCGAATTCAGAGCCGTTGTCCACAGTTCCTGGTGCTGGTCGAGGATGGCGTTTTCCTCCGCTATCAGCTCGGAGACGGTTTTTGCCGGTTTGCCGCAGGCGGATGCGCCGAGCAGCAGGCTTACGGACAGGGCAAATGCGATCAGTCGATTCTTTTTCATTAGATAGTTTCTCCTTTGTCAGTTGTTTGGGTTTTATCGCCCAGACCGTAGTGGTAGCAGATAGCACCGGTCGGGCAGGCTTTCATGCACATGCCGCAGCGGATGCACTCGGCATGATTGGGGTTTTTGGTGATGTCCACATCCATTTTGCAGGCCTTGGCACATGCGCCGCAGGATACGCACTTATGCGTATCCACCTGCATCTGAAACAGTGAAACACGGTTCAGCAGCGCATAAAACGCGCCGAGCGGGCACAGCCATTTGCAGAACGGACGGTAAAACAGCACGCTGCACACGATAACGGTCAGTAGAACGGCTGCTTTCCAGGTAAATAGTGCGCCGAGCGCGGCACGGATGCCGGAGTTGACCGCCGCCAGCGGCAGCGCGCCCTCGAGCACGCCCTGCGGGCACAGGTACTTGCAGAAGAACGGGTCGCCCATGCCGAGCTCGTTTGTGACAAGTACGGGCAGCAGCACCACCATGATCAGCAGCACCGCATATTTCACATAGCGGAGCGGCTTCAGCCTTTTGGTGGACAGCTTAGGCGAGGGGATTTTGTGCAGCAGCTCCTGAAACCAGCCGAACGGGCACAGAAAGCCGCAGATAAACCGCCCGAGCAGCACGCCGAGCAGGATTAAGATACCGGTGATGTAATACGAAAACCGGAATTTCGACGAGCCGACGACTGCCTGAAATGCGCCGATCGGGCACGCGCCCGCCGCGCCGGGACAGGAATAGCAGTTCAGGCCGGGCACGCAGACCGCCTTGCCGCCGCCCTGATATAATTTGCCCTGCAAAAAATTCGGCAGGTGGATATTGGTCAGCAGAGCCGCTGCTGCCTGTATCCAGCCGCGAAAGCGGGCTAAAACCGGAATATTTCTCTTACCCAATCCCAACACACTCCATACACAGGCGGATCGCCTTTGATAATACCGTATCGGCTTCGCCTCTCCACAGGCCGAACCCGATCATTGCAATGCCGACTGCCAGCAGGAAGAGCTGGGCGGCGGTTCTGTGCTTCAGCATTGTTATGCCCCTTTCGAAGTTGTTGACACCAGTATACCGCACGGGAGATAAAATCTGTGTTAAGGTGCTTAAAAAACAAAAATTTTTTGCAACAGATTTCATTAACACAAATTTTATCTCTGTCTGGTATAATAAAGGTATGAAAATGCAAAGGAGGAAAGCTCATGCGGCTTTTAGTGATAGAGGACGAGCGTGATCTGTGCGAAGATATTGCGAAAAAACTGCGCCTGTCCGGTTATGAGGCGGACACCTGCGTTGACGGGGAGGCGGCGCTCGAGCTGCTGGCGGTGGAGCGCTACGATCTGGTGCTGCTCGACCTTAACCTGCCCAAGGTGGACGGTATGACGGTGCTGCGAACCCTGCGGGAGCACGATCAGGAAACCAGCGTGCTCATCCTGTCGGCGCGAAGCGAAATTTCCGACAAGGTGGACGGACTGGATGCCGGTGCGAACGATTATCTGTCCAAGCCGTTCCATTTAGAGGAACTGGAGGCGCGGGTACGCAGCCTGACACGCCGCCGGTTCGTCCAGCAGGATGTGTGTCTGCGGTGCGGCGGGCTGACATTTGACACACGCAGCCGCGCCGCTGCGGCAAACGGACAGGCCCTGTCGCTCACGCGCAAGGAGAGCGGCATTCTGGAATATCTGCTGCTCAATCGCGGGCGGCCGGTCAGTCAGGAGGAGCTCATCGAGCACGTTTGGGACAGCAGCGTGGACAGCTTCAGCAATTCCATCCGCGTACACATCTCCACGCTGCGAAAAAAGCTGCGCGCGGCACTGGGATACGACCCGATCCGTAATAAGATCGGACAGGGCTACGAGATCGGAGCGGGCGAATGAGCAAACGAATCTCTGTGCAGTGGCGCATCACGATCTTGACTGCGCTGCTCATCGCGGCGGCGTGTGTGAGCCTGAATCTGCTGCTGTTTTACTCCGGCTCGGACAGCATGGATGCGCTGAACGGCTTTGTGGTGGAGTACAAAACGGGAAACCAGCAGGAAATGACCATTGAGATACCCCAAGAGAATATGCAGGCGTTCTTCAGCGGCTTTTCTCAGCAGGTGAGTGCGGAAAAGGTGCGTTTCGAGCGCATGGGCTGGTGCATCACCGCGCTGGTGACACTGTTGAGCGCCGTCATCGCGTATTTCGTCAGCGGACGGGCGCTCAAGCCGCTGGGCGATTTTGCGCGGCAGACCGGGCAGATCAACGAGGAAAGCCTGACCGACACCCGCCTGTCCGAGGACACGACCGCCGAGTTCCGGCAGCTGAGCCGGTCGGTCAACGCCATGCTCGACCGTCTGGCGCAGTCATTTGACACGCAGCGGCAGTTCACCGGCAATGCGGCGCACGAGCTTCGCACGCCGCTGGCGCTCATACAGACACGGCTCGAGCTTTTTGCGGCGGAGCATCCGCAGATGGATGCCGAAACAGCCGCGCTGCTGCGCTTTGAGCAGGAACAGCTCGAGCGGCTGAGCGCCCTTGTACGCACGCTGCTGGAAATGAGCGACCTGCAATCCGTGCCGCGCACGGACTGCATCGACCTTGCGCCGATGGCCGAGGAAGTGCTGGTCGATCTGACACCGCTGGCGCAGAAAAACGGCATCACACTCACGCAGACAGGCGAAAATGTGCAGCTCACCGGCAGCGATGTGCTGCTGTATCGGGTGCTGTTCAACCTGACCGAGAACGCCATCAAGTACAACCGCACGGGCGGCTCTGTGGAGCTGTCGGTCGAGCAGGAAGGCGGTCAGGCGGCAATCCGCGTGCGGGATACCGGTCCGGGCATTGCCGAGGAGTACCGGGACAGCATCTTTCAGCCGTTTTTCCGCGTGGATAAGTCGCGCAGCCGCGCAATGGGCGGCGTGGGACTGGGACTGGCGCTCGTGCAAGAGATTGTCCGGCTGCATGGCGGCACAGTGCGCGTTGAACAGAGCGCAGATACGGGAACAACAATTCTGGTAACACTGCCGGTTGGAAAAGCGGCTTGACGCGCAAATTGAGGGCATATATGCACGCTGCCTTAACAGTATACACGGTTTACACCCGCTCTGAAATCCAGTATAATTTAGACAGTACAACGGACAGGAGAGCACATTACAGTATTCGGAGGTGCGCGCCATGCCAAAATCGAAATGGAATCTGAACACGATCTACATATCCGAGCGGCTGCAGGAGAGCCTGCGGCCAATCTCGCGCTGTGCCATGACGACCGTGGTTGCACCCATGGGATACGGCAAAACGACGGCGGTGGAGTGGTATCTCGCGGAACGTGCCGGAGCCGAAGCGCCGTACATTGTGCGCATCAGTGTGTACTCGAGCAATCTTGCGATTTTCTGGAAAAGTGTGCAGGACGCCTTTGCGCGTGCAGGCTTTGCCTTTCTGCGGGAATACGACTGTCCGACCGACGGAGCGAGCGGCGGACTGCTGATCGACGATCTGTGTCATGCGCTGACCGGTGAGAAGTCCTGCTATATTTTTATTGACGATTTTCATCTGCTGACTGACAAGCGCGCACCCGGATTCCTGTGTGCGCTGGCCGGACGGCTGCCGCCTAATGTTCATCTGATTTTAGCCAGCCGTGACCTGTTTCTGCCGGCGGCAGAGCTTGTCCGGCTGGGCAGAAAGGTGTACCAGATCGGCACGGCGCAGCTTCGGCTTAACCATACCGAGCTGGCGGTCTATACCAAGCGGTGCGGAACCGCGCTTTCCGACGAGCAGATAGATACGCTGCTGTATTACAGCGAGGGCTGGTTTTCGGCGGTTTATCTGAATCTGCGGATGTTTTCCGAGCACGGTGTGCTGCCGGACCCGAATTCGGATATTTCCTCTATCTTTACGGCTGCGATGATTGATCCGCTGCCCGAAAAACAGCGAGAATTCCTTGCGGTGATGGGACTTGCCGACGAATTTACGGTCGAAATGGCGCAGTTCGTCATGGCAGACGCGCACGCCGAGGACCTGCTTGCCGCGCTGACCGGGCAGAATGCGTTTGTCAAGCGTCTGCCGGACGGCGCGACCTACCGGTTTCATCACATGATGAAGGAATGCGCGCTGCACACCTTCCTGTCCATGCCGAAGGAGCGGCAGACCGTCTACCGCGGGCGGCTCGGCATCTGGTATGAGGATCATCGGCTGTATCTGCATGCCATGACCGAGTACCGGCAAAACGGCGATTACGATGCGATGCTGCGCACGCTGCAGAAGGATGCAGGCATTCTGCTTTCCTCGCTGCACCCGAAGGCAGTGCTGGCAGCACTGGACGAATGCCCGGCAGCGGTGCTCGCAAGCCATCCGCTGGCGATTCTGGTGCTTATGCGGAGTATGTTCAACTGGCGCAATATCCCGAAAATGCTGGAGCTGAAGGAGCTGCTGCTGACGGCGATTTCCGAAAATACAGCGCTTTCCGCACAGGAAAAAGGCGATTTGCGGGGAGAATGCGACCTGATCATGAGCTTCCTCTGCTACAACGATATCAGCGCCATGAGCCGCCTGCACCGGAGTGCCAGCGCGCAGATGTCGCGGAAGGCGATCAGCATCCAGTCCGGCGGCGGCTGGACCTTCGGCTCGCCGTCAGTGCTGATGATGTTTTACCGCGCACCGGGCGAGCTGCAGAGCGAGCTTGTCGAGATGGATGAGTGCATGCCGCACTATTATAAAATCACCGGCAATCACGGTCAGGGTGCCGAGACCATCATGCGTGCCGAGGCGGCGTTCCTGCAGGGACGCTTGACGGATGCACATATCGAACTCGAAAGCGCGTGCGCCCGGATTCAGGACAACGGGCAGGCCAACATGGCGCTGTGCTGTGATTTTCTGGCGTGGCGGCTGTCGCTGTTTGCGGAGATGAAGTATCACTGCACGCTTGCCGAGCGGCACGCGGAGCTGCTGCGGCAGCACAATGCTTCCTGGCTGAACCTATGGAACGCGATTGCGGCGTATTATTACGCTTTGCTTGGCAAAACCGACAAGATTCCGGAGGTTTTTCGCGCGCACAGGCTTTCAACCGTGCATACACTTGCACCGGGCAAGCCGATGATCGAGATGATCGAAAATCAGGTCGGTCTGGCGCAGGGCGACTACGCCCGTGTCGTTGGCCGGAGCGAAAGACTGCTTGCTGTGTGCGAAGGCATGCACTACGCACTGGTCGCGATGCATATCCGTATCCAGACGGCAGCGGCGTATGAAATGCTGGGTAAGCATGCGGAGGCACAGGCGCAGCTCGATCAGGCACTGACCGACGCGGAACCGGACGGCTTTGTCATTCCGTTTGCGGAGAATTATCGCTATCTCAAGCCATTGCTGGCAGAGCGGCTGCAAACCGGAACGGTTGCACAGATCATCGAACTGGGAGAAGCCGCAGAGCGGCGAAAGGCCGGATTTGACCGTCCGGAAGCCCTGTCTGCGCTGACTGAGCGGGAATATGAGATTGTCCGGCTGATGGCACAGCGGCTGAACAACCGCGAGATCGCGGAAAAGCTGTATCTGTCCGAGGGCAGTATCCGGCAGTATGTGAATCAAATTTACACCAAACTGCAGATAGCAGGAGAGCCGCGCGCAAAGCGCAAGCTGCTGCTCGACCTGCTTGCGGATAAAAACTAACAACTTGTGAATGGTTTTTTTGAAAGGTTCACCGTATCCTATAGGTACGGTGAACCTTTCATTTTGTGTAGGCGAGAGGAGGTACGCATTTGGACCGGAAATACATTCAGTCAGTCAAGCCGCTGACCGACCACGTTCTGCAGGTCGATTTCGTCTCCGGCAGCCGCCTGCTGCTGGATATGAAGCCCTATCTGGATAAATTCCGATTCCGGTCACTTTCCGACCCGCAGGTGTGGAACAGCGTAGTGACAAACGGCATTTTTGTCCGCTTTGGCGATGTGGAGATAAGCCATAATGAGCTGTTTTCCATGGCCGAGCAGGAACACCACAGAAAAGGAGGAAAATGGTATGAGTAAAAAGCAGATGATACGACGGCGAGGTTTGTGCGGCCTGCTGGCGATGTGTATAGGGATGCTGCCCCCAACAGCCGGGGCAGCCGTGACGGCAAAAAACGACTGGGAGATCTTTGATGCCTCGGACACCTACAATCTGCCGGGCACACAGGAGCAGATTTTGCAGGAGATGATCCAGAATCCCAAATTTGCGGAGCAGTGGGCGGCAATCGCGAACAATGTTCTGCCCAAAACATACTATAATGACACCAATGAACACGGCTATCATGAGCCGTATACCGCTCTGACTGCGGCAGATTATGCGAAGGTACAGTATACAGCTAAGGGTCTGCGGGATGCTGTCAGCAGCGTTGTTGACCAGAGCGCGGTTCTGAACGGCTCGGGTGTTTTGAACAGCCTTCCGGAAGAAGAAACCCCGGTTTATTATGTCTCTACCAGAGCGGAGAGGGAACGCGATGACCATCACTCTTATGTAAGTACCGGCTACGGCTACTATGTACAGGCGTTCTACGACTTTGAAATTCAGGGTATTGCGAACCGGTTTGAAACGCCTTCCATCGAGACGGATGACACAACGGCATCGCTCGAGCAGAAGGGCTACCAGTTTAATCTGGGCGGCAGCTCGGACAGCTACAAGGTGACGGCGAAAAACCGCAACGACTTTGAAAACACGGTCGAAAAAAGCTATACCTATGAAAAGAGCACCACGACCTCGACCACGGTCTCCAATACCTATTCGCAGAACTGGACCGAGGAGACCACGGTAGGCGTCGAATTCAGCGTGCCCGTTCTGGCCGCGCTTTCGCCCACTGCCAAGGTCGAGCAGAGCTTTTCCTACTCCTATGGCATGGAAAAGACCTACGAGAGCAGCAAGGAGGAGTCCTACGCGCAGTCCATTACGGATACCATCTCCGTACCGCTGCCGGCACATACGGGCATTGACATCAATGTCGATGTGACCGACCTGCAAACGACCATCCCCTATACCGGCGCGGTGTACATCAAGTATAAGACCATGCTCCTCTCGGTTGCCGGTTATCATCGAACCAAGGGGAATGGTGTCTCGATGGACAGCTGGAAAGGACGGGAGTTCAAGCAGTATACCTTCGGCCGGAACGGCAGAAGTGCGATCGAGGATCTGGATGCCCGCATCCAGAACCGGACTGTCACCGGCTACGACCCCGACGGTCTGGATATGAACAGCCTGTATCAGGGCGAATTCAAGACGGCAGCCGATCAGCTGTGCTCCGGTCAGCCGGTTGCACCGTACTTCGGTTCGTTCCACTATACATCTAAGAACACCGTCATCACCCCGCAGAAGGTGTACCCAATCTATGCACTCGATCGTCTGGTGCCTGATACCGAACAGGTCTCGCTGTACGAGCAGCAAAGCCTGCGTCTGGACAGCATCAAGGTCGAGGCGAAGAATGAACACGACGTGGACTGGTACGGCTTCAATCCCCGCCTGAGCGGCGAATGGACGGTTGTGGACGAAGGCCTGAACGACGCTTCGGAGTACGCCGAGGTCACGACAAACCGCAACGGCTACCCTGTTCTCAAGGCGCTCAAGCCGAATGACGGAGCACAGCTGTTCCTGCGCTATCAGCCGAAGGATACGATCGAAACAACGGATAATTTCAACAGCGAGCTGATTAAACTGACCATCCTGCCCGTTGTGCTTTCCTCGGTTACGGTAGAGGGCAGCTTTGAGCCGTTCTACTTCAACGACGGCAGCAACACCGCCGATGTTTCCGCACTGACTGTGACCGCTCTGGACGAGGACGGCAACGATTTTGATGTAACCGGCAAGGTCAAGTGGTATGCAGAAGCAAACGATGACATTACGGTTGACGAAACCACGGGCAGCATCGAGTTTACCGCACCGGGAACCTATCAGGTTTATGCCGTAGTGAACGGCATGGAATCCAACCGTGTACCGCTGCAGGTTCTGCCCGAACGGCAGCTCGATACGCTGACCGTGAACGGCACGATTCCCAATCTCATCTATAATGATGATACGGCGAACACCTTTGACCTGAGCACGCTCAATGTGGAGGCCAAGGATCAGTATGGCGAGGACATGACGCTTGACGATGGCCTGTTCGAGTGGCGGCTTGCCACGGACAAGGGCTATGCCGAAATCAGCGGCAGCGTAATCACCGGTCTTGTAGTCGGCACGGATACGGTTACCCTGTATTATCCGGTCGGACAGGACGAGCAGGGCGAAACGGTCTATCGGACGGCACAGCCGCTGCCCGTACAGGTGACGGCAAAGCCGTATCTGAATGAGCTGTATTATAATGACGGCGCTCCCGCTGCAGTGGAGGGCGCAGAGTATGATCTGTCCCGCATTCCGCTGCTGGCGCGCGATCAGCACGGCAATCCCTGTGGAATTCCGTCGGACATCGAGTGGACGCTGGCAGACACCAATCAGACCAATGCCACGATTGGAAACGGAAAACTGCTCGTTGCGGTTGGCAGTGTCCCGGATGCTTCCTATGCGGATGTGATTCTGGAAGCCTCCTCTGCCTCTGCCGGCAAGACTGCAAAGAATGTCGTTGTTAAGGTCGAGCAGCAGCCGACCCTCAAGACAATCCGCGCCGACATGAAGGACGGTTTTGTCCTGCGGCTGGATGAAAATGCGGTTCTTGCAGATCAGTTTACCGCTGCCGGCTACGATCAGTATGGCAGAGAAATGACCGGCGGCAGCTTTGAATGGGTTACCTCCAAGCCGGATGTGGTTTCGCTCGAAAACGGAACACTCAAGGCACTGAAAGAAGATTCTACCGAGATCTATGCCCGTTCCGGCGACATCGAGAGTAACCACATTACGCTGACGGTCAATGCCCCGAGACGGCTGACTGCGATCACCGCAGACGGAATTCCGTCGTCCGTTCGGAAAAACACTACGCTGGATCTGTCTGCAGCTAAGGTAACGACGCTCGATCAGTTCGGCAAGGCCTTTACTCCGGAAGAGCTGGCGGCCTATCCGGCTTCTGTACGATGGACGCTGGAAAAGAATGATACGCACGCCGTGATCAGCGGAAATACACTCAGCTTTGGTGATCAGGATGGCACGATGACCCTGATCTGTGCTGCGGTCAACGCAGACACCAATGTGCTCGTGGAAAAGAAGATTATCATTCGCATCACAGACTCCACCTCCGGCGGCGGCTCGTCCGGCGGCGGTGGCGGCGGCGGTGGAGGAGGAGGCTTCTCCGCACCCAGCTATTCGGTATCTGTAGATGATGTAAAGCACGGCACTGTCACCGTATCTCCCAAATCTGCCTCCAAGGGCGACACTGTGACCATCACGGCAACCCCCGACAAGGGCTACACCCTTGAAAGCCTGACCGTGCTGGACAAGGACGGCAAGGCACTCACGCTGACAGACAAGGGCGGCGGCAAGTACACCTTCGTTATGCCGGCGGGCAAGGTCACGGTGAAGGCGGTCTTTATGGACGACAACACCATGCTCAACTTCTTCACCGACGTTCACGCGGAGGATTACTACTATGACGCAGTCCTCTGGGCGGCGCAGAAGGGCATTACCGGAGGTATGAGCGACACGCTGTTTGCTCCGAACGCTGCCTGCACCAGAGCGCAGATTGTAACCTTCCTGTGGCGCGCGGCAGGTTCGCCCGAGCCGAAGCAGCTGAGTACCTTTGGCGATGTTCCGGCAGACGCGTACTACGCCAAGGCAGTTGCGTGGGCGGTTGAGAACGGCATTACCGAGGACACGAGCGATACAACGTTTGCACCCGGCACCATCTGCACGAGAGCACAAGGCGCAGCGCTCCTGTACCGTGCGGCAGGCAGTCCGGCGGTCAGCGGCAGGGCGGCCTTCACCGATGTACCTGCCGATGCATACTACGCCGATGCGGCAACATGGGCAGAGCAGAAGGGCATCACCGGCGGCATCGGAAACGGTCTGTTCGGTCCGCATAACAACTGTACCCGTGCACAGATTGTCACGTTCCTGTACAGACTGTACGGCAGCAAATAAGCAAATCAACCGATGGAAAGCGGCGGCAGGGGAATACCCCTGCCGCCGTCTGTTTACCGATTCTTTGCGCCATCTCACGCTTTGGAGTGAGCTGCATTCCCGGACAAACCGCTGCAATAAGAGCGGGGAAATCGGGGAAAAATGTCATATTTTCGGTAAAACTGCGGAAATATGTCATAATTTCTTCTTTTTTTGTAAAACCCTGTTGACAAAACACGATAGATGCGCTATAGTGAGGATAAAAGAAGATGATGCAGTCGCTTTGACCGCATCTCAAACGATAATAGCAAACCCACCGAAAGGTGGCGACGCAAAGCTATAGGGCCTTACCCCTCATCGAGAGGGCTGGCAGCCAGTTACCGAAAGGAGATCGCCGGATATGAAGCGGCTTTTTCGTGTTGTATGCGCAGTTTTTGCAGCAACTGCCCTCTCGATGGGCGTTACCGCAGCAGCAGTAAATGATGTTGTGGATATGAGTAATTCCACCCACGGTTATGTTACCGTAAACTACTCCTCGAGTGCAAGACTCAAGGTTGGTATTCAGTACAACGGCGGCAAGACCGTATTCTATGATTGCCCGAGTGGCAAGGATGCTTCCTTCTCTCTCGATAAGGGCAACGGCAAGTACACCGTAACGCTGTACCGCAACGTTTCTGGTACGTCCTATCAGCAGGTCGAGTCCAAGTCCATGAACGTAACCGTTAAGGACAGCTACGCTCCGTATCTGGTCTCTACTTCCGAGGTTCAGTTCTCCAAGGGCGACACGGTATCCGCTAAGGCTGCTGAGCTCTGCAAGAACGCCAAGACCGACGAGGCTAAGGTTATCGCTATCTACAACTACATGGCAAGCCGTTATACATATGATAACAAGCTGGCGAATGAGATCACCAGCGGTAAGATCACCAAGTACATCCCGGATACCGCCGCTACCCTGAAGGGCACCACCGGTATCTGCTACGATTTCTCCTCGCTGTTTGCAGCAATGTGCCGCAGCCAGGGCATCCCGTGCGCACTGACCAAGGGCTACGCCGGCTCCAGCTACCACGCTTGGAACAAGGTAAACCTGAACGGCAAGTGGTATCAGATCGACCTGACCTACGCGGTTACCCGCAGCGTAAAGAACGCAAAAACCCTGCATGACTGTGTATCTCCGCTGACCTACACCAACACCAGCGATGCACTTGCAGTAGCTGCGGCTTAACACGTTTCCGTTTTACTTTGTATGCAAATGGTCCTGATTGGATGCGTTTATGTTCGATCAGCGGCGATTTATTGCATAAAAAATCGATTCCGGATTGAAATCCCTCTTCACTTTTTACAGTATTTGTTTGTTATTCGCGGGCATTTATGGTATACTAAAGAAGAGGATCCGGAGGATTTCTGTCCCGCGCAGGCAAGGGACTGTGTATGCAGTCCGGCGTGTCTGCCGACAGAAAAGATCGTAAAATTCTGTGCATGACTTCCGTAAAGGGATACAGGTACAGACAAAGGCACAGCCGGTGAAAACCGGTGTCGCAAAGCCAGATGGGCCTAAACGGAGTTTTTTCTCCGCATGGCAGCCGGTTGCCAAAGGTACTGTGTACCCCCTTGCAGAGCTATGCGCGCTGTAAAGGGGGTATTTTATTTGGAGACTGAACAACCATTCTGCGTTGCCAACAGTCATTTCAAAAAGAACCAACCATCTGTGCTACTCGGTAAGGAGTAAGTTGTACAGACAAGGGCACCACCGGTGAAAGCCGGTCTCGCAAAGCCAAGGGCCTAAACGGAAGGTATTCCGCATGGCAGCCGGTTTCCTAATGCAGCTTCTTCATAGTAGTCTTTTACTATTGAAGGAGGGGTTTTCATGATGAAAACAGGAAAAAATAATCGATTCTTAGCCAGCATTCTGGCGGCATCCATGATGCTGACGATGTCTCCGTTCGCATTTGCAGCAGCGGATACAGCGGAGCAGAAAGAAATGACAACGCAGGAGCAGGTTCAGCCTGCCACCCAAAATGAAACGAACGCAAATCCCACGGTGTCTCAGACGGAAGATCAGTCTTCTGAGGACACAAACTCCGAAGCGCTTAAGACGAAAGGTCGGTCTTCTGAGAACACAAACTCCGAAGCGTCTAAGACAGAAGGTCAGCCTTCTGAGGACGTAAAACCTGCAGGAGACAGCACATCCGCATCGAAGACTCCGGCAGAATCGGAGACTCCGGCAGAACCGGAAACACCGAAAAAAGCTGCAAAGATCGGCGAGGACGAGTATCCGACTGTTGCTGCCGCGATTGCTGCAGCAGACGGCAGCGAATCCATCGTTCTGCTCCGTGATGTTACGGAGAATATCACCATCAATAAGTCTCTGACGCTCAACCTCGGCGGGTTTACGCTGTCGGGTGATGCAAATGCGGCGGTTGTGACCATTTCCGGTGATAAACCGCAGGTTACCGTGAAAAACGGTACGGTTACCGGCGGCAGGAATCCGCAGAATGGCGGCGGCTTCGCAATCGACAGCGCAGTTGTTCAGCTCGAAGATTTGACCATAACGGGTAATGAAGCAGTCGGCGGCAACGGCAATGGCGAAGTCGGCGGCGGCGGTATCTATGCGTCGCACGCAGATGTATCCATGCAGATTGTTACCGTGTCCGAAAACAGCGTTACGGGAAGCAGCAGTGACGGCGGCGGTATTCTGGTTAGTTACGGTTCTCTGACCATGGACGGCTGCCATGTTGAGAGGAACACCGCTCCGGACTGCGGCGGCGGTATGATTCTGAGACATTCTGTGCTGAACGCTGCAAAGTCCTTTTTTGAGAATAATACCGCAAAATTCGGTGCAGGTATCTATTTTGGCGATACGCCGAACGAAGCAGAAGAAGGCTGTTCCGGCGAGCATAACCACCTTATCACCGATTCCACAATCTCCGGCAATACGGTTCTCGACCCTGAAAACGGTATCGGCGGCGGGATGTATGTCGGCCCAACCCCTAATCTGACTCTCCGTAATTCCAAGCTGTTGAATAACGACGGCGCAACCCAGGGCGGCGCAATCGTAGCTTACAGCGCAGGAACGATTGAACTTGACAGAGTTTCGGTTTCTGAAAATACGGCACAGAGCGGCGCAGGTATCTTGGCTTTGTGTACTGCTGTCTGCAACACGGACATTCGCCTGCTGAACGGTACGGCAATCGACGCCAATACGGCAACCGGCTATGGCGGCGGCATCTACGCAAATGCAATAGCTAAGGAACTGAATGTCACTGTAACGAACAGCTCTGTCAGCGGCAATACTGCTGCCGGCGGTGCAGGCATCTTTACCTATAAGTCTGGCTCGGCGGTTATCAATGTGGATCTTCAGTCCGGTGCTGTGATGCACGATAATAATGCAGTAGTTAATATGGGCGGTGCGATTTACGCCTATAATGCTGCAAACATCAACATCGCGGCGAACAGCGCAGTGTATAACAACACCGCAGCGACCGCAGGTGACGATTTGTTTTTCTACAGCGGCACGATCTTTACGCTCCCGAATGCAAAGGACATGAGCGGCGACCGTATTCTGTCCTCCGACAAGGCGGAAATTACCGGTTGGTATCATGACGGCTGGAATAAGTGGAACCCTGCAGCCAAGGACGGTCAGGGCGGCTATGAGAAGATCGGCCGCTGGACGGCGGAAACGGCTGACGAGTACATCCCGGTGGAAAAGGATTCGCACGCTATCTCGCTCAAGGCAGCGCATCCGCTGATGTACACGCTGACGTATGATGTTACCGGTGACCTGCCGGAAGGCTATACCGCTCCGGCAAAGCAGACGCTGGTTAATGGCAGCAGCTATACCGTTGCAGCGGTTCCGGCCAGCGTGTCCGGCTCGAAGAACGGCGTGAACGGTACATTCTCCTTCAACGGCTGGAAAAAGGATGACGGCACGGTTCTGACCGGCGAGCAGCAGCTGACCGCAGACCTTACGCTGCACGGCGTATGGACCTTTACGAAAAAATCCTCCGGCGGCGGCGGTGG
>OGRR01000716.1_pt1 | contig 25863 bp, 20 predicted proteins | sample 1553511 | NCBI WGS metagenome assembly OGRR01 (sample SAMEA2580040, study PRJEB22360) | human gut metagenome | biome: human gut; feature: human-associated habitat; material: faeces | place: Denmark | collected 2008/2010 | reverse complement strand
TTCGTAAGCCATTTCACCTGCTCTGTATCCGATGTCATAGTAGCTGATAGAAAGAGTTGCAATACCACAGCCTTCACAGATTCCCTGTTCACCTGCGATTACCGGTACTTTTGCCGGAAGACAGATATTGTTGATAATCTCTGTATTAGATGCCATTGTATTATCGGTTGGGATGTAAAGTGCGTCGCACTCATCTACTGCGCTTGTTACTACAGACTGGATTTCATTAGAGTCTGCTGCTGTGTATTCTTTGTATTTGATTCCATCTTTGTCGAGTGCTTCTTCGAACTTCTTAGCCTGATATGCTGAGTTCGGTTCTGCTGAACAGTAGAGGATTCCTACTGTCTTTGCGTCCGGAACAAGCTCTTTTAACATTGCTTCCTGTTCGTCGATCGGTGCAAGGTCACATGTACCTGAAATGTTCATGCCGGTTGCACCTGTCCAGTCTGAAATATCCAGTGCAGTTGCATAATCTGTAACAGATGTTCCAAGAATCGGGATCGTGCTTGTTGCAGCTGCTGCACACTGAAGAGCAGTTGTTGCATTTGCAAGGATCAAGTCATCATTGTCTGCCACAAAATTGTTTACGATGGTTGCGCAGTTTGCCTGTTCGCCCTGTCCGTTCTGAAGATCGAACTTCACTTTGTCTTTTCCGAATTTTTCTTCACAGGCTTCTTCAAATCCTTTGGTTGCCTCGTCAAGAGCTGCATGCTCAAGCTGCTGGCAGATACCGATCTTATATACCTTGTCTGATGAATCCTTTGAAGAAGATTCTTTGTCTGATGAACTTCCGCCACAGGCAGCAAGTGCCAGTGTCATTGCTGCAGTAAGTGATACTGCTAAAATTTTTCTTGTTTTCATAATAACATACCTCCATCTATGTTCTTTTCGAACAAACTTTTTCCGTTTTGGCTTTATAGCTTTAAACTTTAGCGGTTTAAACTTCAATGGTTTAAAGCTTTGCCGTGATATTGATTATAGCGTTTTTTTGTACTTTAGTCAAGGTATGTTACAAAAAGCTACAGAAATTCTAGCTTTTCCGGTCCATTATCCTGCAAAATAAAATCGCCGCCCCGGTACTGACCGCCGTTGCCGCAATCCCAGGTCCAACAACGGCTGTCGGATTCACGCTTCCGTACTGGCTCCGGTAGGCGATCACCGACACCGGGATCAGCTGCAGTGAAGAAATATTTACGATCAGGAAGGTGCACATCTCATTGCTTGCAACGCCTCTTTTTCTTACCGGTCCTGCTGCTTTTCCAAGGCGGCGGTCTTCTTCCAGCTTCTGAAGCTCTTCCATTGCTTCAAGACCTGCCGGAGTTGCCGCCCAGCCAAGTCCGAGTACATTTGCAATGATGTTTGCTGCAATTGGTTTTTCTGCCGGATGATCTTTTGGCAGTTCTGGAAAGAGGAAATGGATCAGAGGGGAAAGGCGGACGGTTGCCGTTTTCAGGATGCCGGATTTTTCTGCAATTCCCATGAGTCCGGTCCAGAAGGACATGACGCCCATCATGGTAATACAGAGTGTGACAGCTTCTTTGGAGGAATCTAAGACGGCGGTGGTGATATCCGGCATTTTGCCGGAGAAAGCGGCAAAAAGGATGCCAATAAGAATCATTCCCGACCACAGGTAATTGAGCATTTTTTCTCCTTTCTTGGATGGGGAAGAGTGTTGGAGAGGGGACGCCGGGTGGAAAAGAAATTGTGTTCAAATTCAAGTTGTGCAAACCATTCCGACGAACCTCTTAGGGCGGGAATCGTGTTCAGCAATGGCTTCCACGATTCCTGAGTTTCGTCTCCATTGCACAAAAAATTGAATTTGAACACAATTTATTTTCCGCCCGGCTGACATTCTACAAGTCATACTTTTCCGCCAAACTATAAATGGGGAGCAGAAAAGCCTGCTCTTTGAGATTGCATCTCAAAGTTGCAGGCTTTTGCTGCGATTTCAATACATTTATATGTATGAAATTGCTTCCTTATTCAAGACATTTTTCAGGGTGCTCTTTTTCGTATAGTTCTTTCATTTTGTCAATTTCTTCTTGAGTATACTCTTCCACTTCAGTTTTCGTCACTTTCTTGATGTGTTGTTTTTTCAAACGCAAATACACATATTCCCGGAAGAGGGTATAGAGTACGGATACCAGCGGGATGAATATGAGCATTCCTACGATTCCCAGAAGGTTACCGCCGATGGTGACTGCAGCGAGGACCCAGATGGAGGGGAGACCTACGGAGCTGCCGACTACGTGTGGGTAGATCAGGTTACCTTCGATCTGCTGGAGGATCAGAAATACAAGGATGAAAAGGATTGCCTGTTTCGGGCTCACCATAAAGATCAGGAGGCAGCCAAGTACGCAGCCGATGAAGGCTCCAAAGATTGGGATCAGGGCTGTGAAGGATATGATGATTCCAATCAGCAGTGCATACGGCATTTTCAGTATACTTAATGTAATTACAAACATACTTCCGAGGATGACTGCTTCCAGGCACTGTCCGGTAAGGAAGTTTGCGAAGGTACGGTAGGTCAGGGAACAGACTTCAAGAATCACTTCTGCTTTTCGTTTTTGAATAAACGCGAAAAACACTTTTCTCACCTGCACATGCAGTTTTTCTTTCTGGAAAAGAATATAGCAGGCAAAGGAAAAGGCAATAAAAAATGTAGTAACTCCACTGACGATGGAGCCAACCGCTGTCATCGTTGTATTCATAAAATTTCCCGCACCATTTCCGAGAATACTCATCCCCCACTGGATTGCCTTATTCGGATTGAACTCCACCTGGTTCACAAGATCCATGATTTCCCGGTTATTGTGCGTAAATTCCCGTACCCAGCTCTGCATCTGCGGAATAAATTCTGCAATACTGTTCATCAGACTTCCAATTGTTGCCGTAAGCTGCGGAATCAGACCGAACATAACAAGCACAATCACCCCCACTACCAGTACGATCGTAAGAAGAAGACTGATCGGTCTTGCAAGCTTTCCTGCCGCCTTACTTCCTTTCTCTTTTGCCTTTCCAAATAATTTTTTTTCCAGAAAGCTCATCGGAACATTGATCACAAACGCGATTGCACCGCCAAGAGCGAAGGGAAAAATAATCCCCCATACCGCCTTGATCACACCAAGAACCACATCAAATTTCCACAATGCAACTACGATCAGCGCTGTAAATACGATCAATTCCCGGATTTTTTTTATAGATAATTTACTAAAATCCACTATTTTCTCCATTCTACTACAATATATTTATGGTTAATCCCCTTACAACCAGTAAGCATTTTTCCATATTGTTACTCAGATAATTTTCCACGTACCCACTTCAGAAGCTGTATAATCGGAAAACAGGCAAATGCATACAGATAGACAGTCCCAAGCTGTTCAAAGTTCAATGTTTCTACTTTGAACACCTGATGCAGCCCCGGAATTGTAAGTACAGCCGTGATCAGAATTGCTCCCAGTGCAAATGCGCCCTGCATCCATTTATTATTGAAAAACCGTTTGGTAAAAATCACCGGATGATCTGATTTACAGTTATATCCGTGAAACAGCCGTGCAAGACAGAGCGTTCCAAATGCATAAGTACTTCCAAGAAGTGCACCGTCCTGATGATATCCTGTCAGGAAACTGATCATCGTCATTACACCGATCACCAGTCCTTCCAGACCAATCTTTGACAGGAAATCTTTTGTCAGGATCGACTCATCTGCCGGTCTTGGCTTCTCATTCATCACATCACTGGTATGCGGTTCTACTCCCAGTGCAATTGCCGGGAGACTATCAGTCAGCAGGTTGATAAAAAGCAGATGAACCGGTGCAAACGGAACCGGAAGTCCTGCGATCGATGCATATAAAACAGCGAGAATTGCACCGAAGTTTCCCGATAACAGAAACTGGATCGCATACTTGATATTACGGTATAAGTTTCGTCCGTTTTCCACTGCTTTTACAATTGTGGCAAAATTATCGTCTGTAAGTACCATCGCCGCTGCATCTTTGGCAACTTCTGTTCCGGTTACTCCCATTGCAACACCTATATCTGCCTGCTTAAGAGCCGGTGCATCGTTGACACCGTCGCCGGTCATCGATACAATATTTCCGCGCTCTTGCCATGCACGGACGATCCGGATCTTATGTTCCGGCGAAACCCTTGCATAGACAGAAATCTTCGGGACAAATCCCCGCAACTCCTCGTCACTCATATTTTCAATCTCCGCGCCCTCACAGGCTTCGGATAAATCCTTTAAAATGCCGATCCGTTTTGCGATCGCTGCTGCCGTGATCTTATGGTCTCCCGTGATCATCACCGGACGGATGCCTGCTTTGATACATTCTTCTACTGCAGCTTTTGACTCTTCCCTCGGCGGATCCATCATTGCGATCATTCCGAGAAATACCAGATGGTCCTCATCCTCTGCGGTCAGCAGATGTTCTTCCGGAATCTCCCGGAAGGTAAATGCCAGCACTCGAAGACCTTCCATTGAAAATTCCTGATTCTGGCTCTGAATCTTTTCTTTATCTTCTTTTGTAATCTCCCGTATTCCATTTTCTGTCCAGATCCGGTCTGTCAGATCCAGGAGACGGTCAACCGCACCTTTGACGATCATCCGGTTTTCGCCGTCTATCCGGTGAAGCGTCGACATCATTTTCCGGTCACTGTCAAATGGAATCTCATCTTCTCTTGGATAACTTTCTCTTACTTCTGCAGCTTCCACTCCATAGCGGCTTCCCAGATTGATCAGCGCTGTCTCTGTCGGATCTCCGATTTCCACTCCATTTTCATTGGTAGAATCGTTACATAAAATGCTGCAATCAAGCAGAAATCTCTGTGCCGGATCTGCCATATCGATCTCATCTGCCCGGATTCTTCTGCCTTCTATATAATAATCTTCAACAGTCATCTTATTCTGCGTGAGAGTTCCGGTTTTATCCGAACAGATCACGGAGACACTTCCAAGACCTTCTACCGCCTGCAGTTTTCGAATGATTGCATGCTCCTTGGCCATCTTCTGCGTTCCGAAAGAAAGGACGATTGTTACAATTGAACTTAATGCCTCCGGGATTGCTGCAACCGCAAGTGCTACTGCAAACATAAACGCGCTTCCGATATTTTCTCCACGAAATACACTGATTCCAAATAAGATTCCGCAAAATACCAGGATCAGAACTGAAAGCTTCTTTCCGAACTCTTCCAGATTCACCTGAAGCGGAGTCTGCTTTTCAGATGTTGATTTCAAAAGTCCGGCAATCTTTCCGACTTCTGTCTGCATACCTACACTTGTCACAACGGCTCTTCCACGTCCGTAAGTAACAAAGCTTCCCGAAAATAACATATTGTTCCGGTCACCAAGCGGCACTTCCTCTTCGATTTCATCCAGGCTCTTCTCAACTGCAAGACTTTCCCCGGTCAGTGCACTTTCATCGATCTTCAGACTTGCGTTCTCGATCAGTCGTCCGTCTGCCGGAACATAATCCCCGGCTTCCAGAAGGATCACATCTCCAACTACCAGTTCTCTTGCCGGAATCGGTGTCACCGTACCATTCCTGAGAACCTTCGCCTCCGGTCCTGAAAGCTTTTTCAGGCTCTGAAGCGACTGCTCTGCTTTTACCGTCTGCACGGTTCCCAAAATCGCATTCATTGTAATGACGATCACAATAACTGCCGCACTTTCTGCGTCTCCTAAAATTCCTGAAATAATCGCCGATGCAATCAGGATAATCACCAGGAAATCCTTGTACTGCTCCAAAAAAATCTGCAGCACACTTTTTTTCTTTCCCTCCGCGAGCTCATTCCATCCACATTTTTCACGGGACTTTTCCACTTCTTTTATCGTAAGTCCCTCTTCTCTGCTTCCCATCTGTCCAAGCACTTCTTTTACCGATGACTGATAAATTTCTTTCATCCTTTCCGCCTCCTGTTTCTGAGTATTCACATTCCTGAATTTCTTATGCAACGAAGCTCTCTTTCGATAAAAATGTACAAAAAAAGAAACCCTTATTGCACAACAAATAATGCAATAAAAGTCTCACCATTTTCTTGTGGTACCGGATGCTTCCACCGTACTGACGACACCACAAACGCGGATTCCCTTGCGTAGGTTACTCCCCTTTATTAACGTAACTATATACCACGAATAGCCCGATTGTCAAGAAAATTTTAACCGGAGTCTCCAAAATCGGAAACTCCGGCAAATAATTTCACATCTTAGTTTGTAATTGTCTTTTCTGTCTCTTTGTCGAACACATGGATCTTTTCAGCATCGAATGCGAATGTAACTGTATCCCCTGTTCTTGCTGTTGTTCTAGAATCAACACGGGCTGTCATTGTAGCTCCTTCATAATCAAAGTGGAGATAAACTTCAGCACCAAGCATTTCATATACACGGATCTTAGCCTGAATAACTGTATTCGGTGAAGATGTGATAAACATCTGCTCATCATGTACATCTTCCGGACGGATTCCAAGGACAACAGTCTTTCCTTCATATCCTCCATCGATAAGTTTCTTTGCTTTTGCCGGTGGAAGTACAATATCAGCCGGTCCAACTTTGAGGACAACTTTGTCACCCTTCTTCTGGCATACAGCATCAAGGAAGTTCATCTGTGGTGATCCGATGAATCCTGCAACGAAGAGGTTGCATGGGGTATCATAAAGTACCTGTGGTGTATCTACCTGCTGAACAACACCTGCGTTCATAACTACGATTCTGGTTCCCAGTGTCATAGCTTCTGTCTGGTCATGTGTTACGTAGATGATTGTTGTACCAAGTCTCTGATGAAGTTTGGAAATCTCGATACGCATCTGTCCACGAAGTTTAGCATCCAGGTTGGAAAGTGGTTCATCCATAAGGAATACCTTCGGGTTACGAACGATTGCACGTCCCATAGCAACACGCTGTCTCTGTCCACCTGAAAGAGCTTTTGGTTTACGGTCAAGCAGTGGTTCAAGGTCAAGGATCTTAGCTGCTTCACGAACCATCTTATCAATCTCCGGTTTCGGAACTTTTCTTAATTTAAGTCCGAATGCCATGTTATCATATACAGTCATATGTGGGTACAGAGCATAGTTCTGGAATACCATCGCGATATCTCTGTCTTTTGGTTCTACATCATTTACCACTTTGTCACCGATCTTGAGTTCACCGCTTGTGATCTCTTCCAGACCTGCGATCATACGAAGTGTGGTAGATTTACCACATCCAGATGGTCCTACAAAAATGATAAATTCTTTATCTTCAATTTCAAGGTTGAAATCTTTAACTGCTTCAAATCCGTTCGGATATGTTTTGTTAATATGCTTTAATGATAAGCTTGCCATTTATTTTTCCTCCTAAATCTTTGTGCGCTTCTTACACACTGTCGCTGTTCTTGTTTCTGAAATAAAGTATATCTGTTTTTACATCGTCGGTCTATGACCGGGTTGAACAAAGATTTTTTAAGAAGGTGTACAAATTGACGAAAGCCTTACAGCAGTTCTTTATAAATGTCCCTCTTTCCGACTCCGCGGTCTTTTGCCACCTTTTTCATGGCTTCTTTCTTATCGATTCCCTGGTTCATATAGTAATCCATATGCTCCTGAACCGTCATTTCTTCCCATTTTGCGCGCTCCTCCTGTAAAATGCTCTCCCGGCTCTTCCCCTCGATCACAAGCACACACTCCCCCTTCGGATCGTTGCTCTCGTAATAGGAAACCGCTTCCGCAAATGTGGTGCGAAATGCAGTCTCATGCTTTTTTGTAAGTTCCCGGCACACAGTCAGATGTCTGTCCCCACCAAGAACTTCTCCAAGCTCTCTCAAGGTTCTCACCAGACGGTGCGGTGCTTCGTAAACGATCATCGTTCTTGTCTCATCTACAAGCTCACCTAGGACTGCCTGTCTTTCCTTTTTGTCCGTTGGAAGAAATGCCTCAAATGCAAATCTTCTGGTGGAAAGCCCGGAAAGTGTCAGTGCCGTAATACAGGCAGCGGCTCCCGGAAGGGAAGTGACCGTAATTCCGGCTTCATAGCACATTTTCACCAGTTCCTCACCCGGATCTGAGATCCCTGGTGTACCGGCATCGGTGATCAGCGCAATATTCATCCCTGTAAGAAGTTTGTCCACCAGCGCGTGTCCCTTTTCTATCTTATTATACTCATGATAACTGGTCATCGGTGTTTTAATCTCAAAATGGTTCAGCAGTTTAATACTGTTCCTGGTATCTTCTGCCGCGATCAGGTCAACTTCTTTCAGCGTCCGGATCACCCGGAACGTCATATCTTCCAGATTGCCGATCGGTGTTGCACACAAATATAATGTTCCTGCCATTCGTTACTCCTTTCCAGTTCCTGTCATCCCGTAATACTCCAGGATCTCCCGTGTATAGCTGCCGTCCTTCTCATAAACGATCAGTGGCGGATCTACTGTCATCCGCGATTTGGCACCACGGATTCCTTCTATTAAAACCATGTTCGGTTCCTTATCCACATATGGATACACCAAACGCATTCTTTTTGGCTCCAGCTTCGCCTCACACATTGCTGTCAGAATCTCTGCGAGCCTAAACGGTCTGTGTACCATATAAAATCTTCCTCCGGCTTTTAAAATCCGTGCACTTTCCCGGATAATATCCTCCAGTGTGCACAGTACCTCATGCCTCGCAATTGCCTTAGCACTTTCCGGATTAGCCATTCCATGACCTCCGATCATGTATGGAGGGTTCGTTGTTATCACATCCATGGAACCTTTTCCAAATATCTGTGACGCTTCTTTGATATCTCCCGTCACAATGTCGATCTGCTCCTCAAGCCGGTTGTGCCGGACACTCCGACACGCCATATCCGCACTTTCTTCCTGGATCTCCAGTCCTGTAAAATGCTTTCCTTTTGTCTTTGCGGCCAAAAGAATCGGGAGAATTCCCGTTCCTGTTCCAAGATCAAGAACGCATTCTCCCGCTTTTACTTTGGCAAAGGCACTTAAAAGCACTGCATCCATTCCGAAGCAGAACCGCCCCGGGCTCTGGATAATCTCATAGCCTTTTATCTGTAAATCATCGAGCCGTTCTCCCGGCTTAAGATTATTTGTCATCTAACTTTGACGCTCCTTCACCTTTCTCCAGAGCTGCAAGCTCTTTCATTTCCTGTTTGGAAAGCTTCACATCCTTTTTCCGGCGGCGCGGTTTGAACTTCAGGTCAGCTGCCGGATATTCACGGATTTCTTTCTCATCATTGTCCAGAGTTACAATAACCCTGACAAGCTGACGCAGTACGCTTAATGACTGTACTTCACCTTTCAGTCCTTCCGGAGTTGTCACCGCCTCACCTGCAGACGGAAGATTATTGTTAAGTTCCTCGTATGTCTCTTCCTCATTTTTCAGGCAGCACATCAGTCTGCCACATACACCTGAAATCTTAGTCGGGTTCAGAGACAGATTCTGTTCTTTTGCCATCTTGATCGAAACCGGTGCAAACTCAGACAGATAGGTGTGGCAGCAAAGCTCTCGTCCACAGATTCCGATTCCTCCGCGGATCTTCGTCTCATCTCTTACACCGATCTGGCGAAGTTCAATCCTGGTACGGAATACCGCTGCCAGATCCTTTACCAGTTCACGGAAATCAATTCTTCCGTCTGCGGTAAAGTAAAACAGCACTTTATTGTTGTCAAAGGTATATTCTGCATCGATCAGCTTCATCTCCAGTCCATGCTTGTGGATCTTTTCCAGACAAATCTGAAATGCTTCTTTTTCTTTTTTGCGATTCTTTTCTTCTACACGGCGGTCATCCTCTGTCGCCAGGCGGATCACTGTCTTAAGAGGCTGGGTGATCTCTTCATCCTTCACTTCCTTCGGTCCCATCACAACGTTACCGAATTCTACTCCTCTCGCGGTCTCTACAATTACCTGATCGCCACGCTTCACCTCAAATTTGCCCGGTGAGAAAAAATAGATCTTTCCTGCAGTCCGAAAACGGACTCCAATTACTTTTGTCATTCCCTAGTTCTCCTTTATTGTCAACAGAAGAAGTTCCATGACAAGATCAAAGTTGACATTGGCGCGCAATCTCGCCTTTGCTTTCTCAAGTGCTTCCAGAATTGTCTCAATTCCTTCATAAGAGCTCTTTTTCGCACGCTCCCTGATACTGTCGATCTCTTCACCGAAAATCAGTCTGTCGATATTCATTGTTGCTTTATAGATCAGAACATCACGATACCAGATCATAAGGATGTCCAGATAATCTGTGATCTCAATCTTGTAAGCGGAAATCCGTTTCACAGCTTCCACCAGATCACCGAGTTCCATGGTATCGATATTCTTCAGCAGACGAACTGCCTCATCTTTAATTTCATTAAAATGCTCAGAGCCTGCCAGCATAGCAGCTTTTCCAATATTGCCCTGTGCAAATGCAGTACACACGTCTGCCTTGTAATCAGGAACCTGAAGCTGCTCCATCAGATACCTTTTCACAAGCTGATCCTTAATGTTACGGAGCTTCAGCATAACGCATCTTGAGCAGATCGTTGGGAGCAGACTGTTCGCATTCTCTGTAAGAAGCAGAATTACCGCATAAGCAGGTGGCTCTTCGATTGTCTTCAGCAGAGCATTCTGTGCCTGTACAGTCATCATATCTGCATCCGGCACAATGTAGATCTTGTATTTTCCATTATAAGGCTTCACCTGAATATCCCCATTGATCTGCACCCGGATATCATCTACACTGATGCTGTTCGGCTTTTCATGCGTTACCCAGATAATATCCGGATGATTGCCGCTGACTGCCTGCTTGCACGAATGGCACTCATAGCACGGTTCTGCTCCGCCCTTTTCGCACTGCAGAGTCTGTGCAAAAAGACCTGCAAGCATCTTCTTTCCAGATCCCTTCTCGCCGTTCAGAATATAAGCATGTGATACTTTATCTTCTGTAACTGCGTTCTGTATATACTGAATGATCTCGCTATGTCCTACGACATCTTTAAATCCTGACATATTATCACCCTCTTCTTTCTTACTATTCCATTAGTATAACATAAATTTATGCAGATACCTAGAGCAAATTCCTGTGGTCTTTCTGAATTATTTCTGAAAATTCTGCGAATTTCGCTTTGTAGGTATGTTGAAATCATATCTTCTGCACACAAACTATCTTCTCAATAATAAAAGATGACAACTTTTCCGATATGTTTTATAATAAGCATGAATATATAAAGCTTCTGTATCCAATGATGTAATCGGATTGCTCCATTTCCACGCAATTTATTCTTTTGATACTTACATCATACAAGATGTTGGGGGCAAAAGGTATTTTGGCCAGACAAACTTTATATAAGTTTCTTACACAGAAAGGGGATGAACTCATGCTGGAGGTAAAAAATCTTACATTCCAGGTGAATGAAAACGGAATAGAACGAAGTATCGTAGAAAATATCAGTTTTAACGTAGAAGACGGGGAAATGCTGGTGATCACCGGTCCGAACGGAGGTGGCAAATCCACACTTGCAAAAGTGCTGATGGGGATTGACCAGGCAAGTGCCGGACAGATCATCTTAGACGGAACCGATATCAGTGATTATGATATCAACCACAGGGCAGAAGCCGGAATCGGTTACGCATTCCAGCAGCCACCGCGCTTCAAAGGAATGACGGTAAGCAAGCTTTTATCACTTGCGGCTGGAGAAGATCTGACAAGAGATGTCTGTTGCAGACTTTTAAGTACCGTTGGACTTTGTGCCAACGAATACATTGAACGTGAAGTAGACGGAACCTTATCCGGCGGTGAAATGAAGCGTCTGGAAATTGCAACCGTTCTCGCAAAGCCGCACAAACTCTGTATTTTCGATGAACCGGAGGCCGGAATCGATCTCTGGAGTTTTTCTATGTTGATCGAACAGTTTGAAAAAATGCACAAAGAGAAAAAGCAGAGTCTTATTCTTATTTCCCATCAGGAAAGAATCATCCAAATGGCTGACCGGATCATGGTAATCGAAGGCGGAAAGATTGCTTCGATCGGACAGACCGCGGATATCCTTCCACAATTATTAGGGAAGACAGCAGATTCTTACAGCTGTCTGAAATGTAGATAACAGGGGAGGAAGATACAATGACTTTATTGGATAAAATTACAGAAAAAGTATTAGCTCAGATCGATGATACCGGTTTTACACAATCCGGTGCATTCAATTTACGACATAATGGGATCGCGCTCTGCCACGGTGACAGTGAGCATATTAAAATCAAGAAAAAACAGGACAAGCCGGGAATCGATATTTTCATCGATGGAAAAACAGACGGCGAAGAAGTTCATATTCCGGTTGTTGTTGACGCAAGCGGAATGACGGACGTTGTTTACAATGATTTTTATGTAGCAGAAGGTGCAAATGTAACTATCGTTGCCGGATGTGGTATCCACAACAGCGGATGTAACGAAAGCCGCCATGATGGTATTCATACTTTCCATGTGGAAAAAAATGCAAATGTACGCTATGTAGAAAAGCATTACGGAGAGGGTGAAGGCACCGGAGCCCGTGTACTCAATCCTGTTACCGAAGTTTATCTTGGTGAAAATTCTGTATTTACGCTGGATACTGCTCAGATCAAAGGAGTCGATTCTACGGTTCGTGAAAATAATGTACATCTGGAAGCCGGTTCCAAGCTTTATGTCATTGAAAAACTGATGACACATGGAAAACAGGAAGCTACTTCAAATATGATGGTGGAACTGCTCGGAGAAGGCAGCTCTGCGCAGATCGTATCCCGTTCGGTCGCAAAAGGCGAATCCAGACAGGTCTTCCATCCGAGGGCTGTCGGAAAGAACCGTTGCCATGCACATGTTCAGTGTGATTCTATTATCATGGATCATGCAGAAGTAAGTTCAATTCCTGAGATCAATGCGAAGCATGTGGATGCGGCTATTATCCACGAAGCTGCGATCGGAAGGATCAATGATGAGCAGTTGATCAAGCTGCGGACTCTTGGAATGACGGAAGAGGAAGCAGAAGGGGTGATTATTGAGAACTTCTTGAATTAGAGCCATACGTAGCGTGAAAATATGACGAAAAAACGAAATCCATCTTCGGTATCTGCTTCGTTGCACTAAGCATTCCACCGAGCCTTTGAAAGCATCAATTGTGTCAGCAATGGCTTCCACAATTGATTAAGTCTCGGTTCCATAGTGCAAAGGCGCTGATACCGAAGATGGATTCCTTTTTTTCTGGATATTGACTCCACTACATTATAAAATCTTATTTAATAAACTTCATGAATTTCTCAATGAGAAGTTCATATGGACAGGCGGAGCCTGTCTCGCTTGGGTGTTGAAATCTCTACTGTTCAAGTATCTTTTTACAGATTTTCTCAAGTACGTCTTCAAGATTTGTGTTTTCGTAGCGTTCTGTGATTCCGGCGTGGGCGAGGTTTTCTTCGGAGAAATCTTTGGAATCGGCGAGAAAACGGCGGCACATTTCGGCATATTTGGGTTCTTTCTGGGTTTTCTCACGGGCGAGGGCGCGGGTTAAGCGCTCTCCGTCTTCTACCTCGATGTAAAGTGGAACTACTTTTTCGTTTCCAAAATAGGTTTTCAATTTTTCATAGGATTCAAGGGTTCCGATCATGAGATAATCCTGATTTTTTTGTTCAAAATTGAACTGTCCGTCATCAGCGGTGAAATAGTGCCAGATACCATAAACTGTATTGTAAGCACGTTCTTCGATCAATCGGCCTTCTGTTTTGAACTTTTCAAGTTCATTTTCGTCTGTAAAGAAATATTCTTCGCCTTCTTTTTCTCCCTCACGCCGTGGACGGGTTGTATAGATCGTTACATTTTTTAACTGTGGCATTCTTTTTCTCAGTTCTTTGTAGATTGTGTCTTTCCCCGTTGAACTTTTTCCCATCAGATAATATATTTTACTCATGTTTCCACACCTTTATCTTGCCTTCCGTCTGTATTCCTTCTATTTGGAGATTCTGTGTTTCATAATAACAAAGAAGTTCTACTGCTTCCCGGCTGATCCGCTCTCCGGGTACGATAACCGGGCTTCCCGGTGGGTAGAGATATGCGTATTCCAGAGAAATGTGTCCTTCACTTTCTTTCCACGGAATCTCTTCTGCTTCTCCGTCTTCTTCCCGGTCTGCTGCCTCCTGCGGTGTAAAATACTGCTCCAGTCTAGGAAGCTCTCCGGAAATCTCTATGCTTCCGAAAACGGCTGTTTTTGCTTCCAGCTGACCGTCTATTTCCAGTAACGCAGCTTTTAACCTGTCCAGTCCTTCCTGCGTATCTGCCACGGTCGTCATCGCAAGTACATAGGTTCCTCCGGTCATTTCCATTTCCAGATGATATTCTTTTCGCAGCCGTTCCGCAAGCTCCGGACTTGTAATATTTGCATTTGCTGTGGAAATCACAACTTTGGAAATATCATAATGTTCTGTACGGAGAATCTGTAAATGCTGTAATGGCTTCAGTTCTTCTCTGAACTTTTGTAGCCTCTCCACATAAAGTTCGAATGCATTTTCACATTTTCCATCCACAAAATCCACACAGGCATCCAGACTTGCCATGAAAATATAGGATGGACTGCTACTCTGTAACATATCCAGATACTTCTTGATCCTTCTGCGGTTTACAATTTTTCCGTTGATATGCAGGATTGCAGTCTGTGTAAGAGACGGCAGTGTCTTGTGCAGACTATTGATCACCACATCTGCTCCCAGATCATTTGCGCGCCCCGGAAATGCCGGATGAAATCCGAAATGCGGTCCATGTGCTTCATCTACGATCAGTGGAATCCTATACGAATGTGCCACTTCTGCAATTCCTTTCACATCCGATACCACGCCATCATAATTTGGAGATACGATCACAACGGCTTTGATATCCGGCTCTGCAGCAAGTGCTTTTGCCACATCTTCTTTGCTGATCTCCCCGTTCATATGCATGGAAATATCAAATTCCGGATACACATAGCGCGGTACAAGACCATTCATATAAATTGCATGGTAAATGGATTTGTGACAATGGCGTGCCACCAGAATCTTATCTCCCCGGTGCGTACATCCCATCACTGCACTTAAAATTCCGGCAGTACTTCCATTTACCAGAAAATGACTTTCCTCTGCCCCAAATACCCTTGCGGCTCTTTCCTGCTCCTCTTTTAAAATACCATCTGCGTGATGCAGATCATCGAAACCATCGATTTCCGTGATATCCAGATCGTATGGGAGTTCAATTCCAAGAAGTGCCTTGTTTCTCTTATGTCCCGGCATGTGAAATGCGTAAAAATCGCTCTCGGAATATGCTTTTAATTTATCGTATAGTCGTTCCATTTTAAACCTCTTTAAGTCTTTTAGAAACATCATATAATTTTTCTTCCGAAAACGCAAGAGGACGAAACGGTTCTCCCATTTCGTCCTTTCCATATATTCCGGCTTACACAGCCACAATCTCAAACACTTTCGCCTGGAAATCTCCCTTATCATTCACGCCCTTCTTCCATACACCGGACGCAGAATCGGACAGGATCATTCCGACTTGCATCAGCTCATCGCCATAGCAGTCATAATCATATCCGCTGACCTTATAACAGGTATCTTCTTTCAGCCCTTTCAGCTTCAGTCTCTTAAATCCAACATTGACCGGCTGCATTACCCGGTAATAACCGACCAGCGCCTTCTTCTGATCCTCCGATACGATCATCCATGCGGTCTCATTTCCCTCAAACGGACTCTTCAATCGATAGAAAGTTCCTTTCTGGATCAGATCTCTCTTCTCCTTCATAAATGCGATCTGACGGCGGATTTCTACCTTATCTTCCTCGTCAAGCTTTAAAAGGTCAAGCTCATATCCAAAAGTTCCAAAGTAAGCCACATCTGCTCTTGTCTCGATCGGTGTCACACGGTTTGTCTGATGGTTCGGCGAAGCTGATACATGGCTTCCCATACAACTCACCGGATAAACCATTGAAGTTCCATATTGGATCTTCAGACGTTCAATCGCATCGGTATCATCCGAAGTCCATCCCTGCGGTGCATAATAAAGCATTCCCGGGTCAAATCTTGCCCCACCACTCGCACAGGATTCAAACAATACATGTGGGAACCGGCTGGTCAGACGCTCATAAAGCTCATACACTCCAAGAACGTATTTGTGGCAGACCTTTCCCTGATACTCTCTGTCATTTCCATTGGAGAACACCTCTGAAAATGTACGGTTCATATCCCATTTGATATAAGATACCGGCACTTCTGCAAGAAGATTTTCCAGCATGTCCCCGATATATTCACGTACCTCTTTCTTAGAAAAATCCAGTACATACTGTGTCCGGCTGTGGCAGATCCGCTTGCCCTGTTCTGCAAGAAGCCAGTCCGGATGCGCCCTGTACAGATCACTGTCTTTGTTCGTCATCTCCGGTTCAATCCAGAGCCCGAATTTTAAACCTTTGGCATTGATCTTTTCTGCCAGCTCCTTTAACGTTCCTTTCAGCTTTTCCTCATTCGGATACCAGTCGCCAAGGGAAGAAGTACTGTCATCTCTCTTTCCAAACCATCCGTCATCCAATACAAAAAGCTCCATTCCAAGATCTCCTGCCGCATCCGCAAGTCCCAAAAGTTTTGGCGCATCAAAATCAAAATAAAATGCTTCCCAGCTGTTGATCAGAATCGGACGAACCTTATCTCTCCAGGTTCCCCTTGCCAGACGTGTGCGGTACAGCTTGTGAAAGGTCTGGCTCATTCCGTTAAGTCCGGCTTCCGAATATACCATTACCATCTCCGGTGTCTGGAAGGATTCGCCTTTTCCAAGTGTCCACTTAAATCCATTTGGATGGATTCCCATCAGCACACGGACGGTATCATAATTGTCTACCTCTGTCTGTGCAAGGAAATTTCCGCTGTAAACCAGACTGAAACCGTAGACCTGCCCCTGGAACTCGTCTGCATTTTCACGCGCAAGTGCAAGGAACGGATTGAACTGGTAGCTGCTGCATCCGCGCATACTGTAAATACTCTGGATACCGTAATCCAGCTTATGTCTTCTCACATGGCGCTCTCTCGCCCACACACCGGCAAGATCGATCATCTCATAATCCTTGTCCGGCAGATCCACACAGGCGCTCATTGCAGAAAGAAGTGTGATCTTTTCGTCAGAATCACATTCAAAACGTACACTTCTCGCGATCACCGGAAATGCTTCATAGATTGTATATAAAAGGACAATTCTTGTATTGATACTTGTATCCTCCAGAACCAGTTCCAGAGTCTGCGCCTCATCATCACTTTCTACATAAGTCGCCGGAAGTCCTTCAAGCTTTGGTTTGCCATTATAAATTTTATGCTCTTTATATACAAACTCGACTACATGGCTTCCGTTCTCCCGCTCGATCTCATATGCCGGAAAACGCATATCTCCGCAGCCGAAAGTCGGATACTCCTGCTTGATATTCTCCAGTGAGAATGTAGAATTTCCCTCGAAAGCATACGATGACATATCACGCATCGCATATTCAAAAAGATGGCTGAAATCTTCTTTATGTGTCAAGCGTTTCCCGTAGTAGAGCTGTCCCGGCTGGTCGTTGTCAAGGGTCTTGATGATATAGCTGATCTCCTGGTTGTAGAGATGAAACTCTCTTGTTTTTTCGTTGTATATGATTGGCATATCGTTTCTCCTCATTCCGTATTGTATAACGTTCATTTTTCCGTATTATCTGTATAGTATCACTGTTGGTTTTTCAGCGTCAATGATTCCTGCGGATAAATTTGTAAAAACGTACACTCAAAAAAGGGACTCTGTCCTTTCCTAAAAGACATCATCCCTTTTCCTTTCTTAGCAGATTTATTTAATTTTCTCTTTGTATTCTTTTACTCTGCACTACTGTCCACTTTCCATCCAAGCGCTTTCTCTACCGTATCGATCAGTACCCGGCTTACTCTTTGTGAACCGTCCATCTGTACATAATAGTAAGTCGCACTGTCGTCCTTGCTTCCCACATAGAATGTAACTGTCTTTTCCTTGTCATCATCCGACGTATCCTTGTAAGTCAGCTCCACCTTCGTCCGCTGATCTTCCGCAAGCCCGTAATTGCCAAGCGTCGCGTCCTTCACATGATAATCTGCACAATCTGTAAAATAGAATCCGGAAAGTGCTGTCATAATACTTGTGACAGTATCTTCCTGATCCTCATTGTCCGCTTCATAGGTTTTTACCTCGTCACCCGGTTTTGTCACAGTCTCTTTTACAAAGTTATCGGATGTAACTGTTACAAAGCTGTCCTTTTCAGCAACATCTGCAAGCTGCCATACCATTTCCGAAATCAGATCTGCCGATACCGTGTACACTTTTTCTGTTCCATCTTCCATGAAATAATAATTTTCTCCGGAAGCATTCCCGATTAGAAATTTATGTGCCTCGCCATCCTTTCCGGTCAGCGTAAGATTATATTCCGGTGAATCAAATCCATAGTCCGAAAGGTCATCCGGATTCTTGATCTCTTTTACCGCCTGAATATCCGAAAATGCATCTTCCATATTTTGCATACTGCTCTCCGTCAGTGCGATCGTGGTGTCCGGCGCATACTCCCAGGTATCATCCTCTTTTACAAAGGACATTTCTTCCCCAGATGCTTCTTTATACTCGATCGACTCCAGCGAATCTGTCTCAAAAATATGCACCACTGCGTTTTCTTTTTTCTTCTCTTCTGCCTCTGACTTAGATGTATTCCATTTTTTCAGCCCGAAAAATGTAATGAGCAGAGCAAGCAGTACGAGCAGAAGGATTCCTATTGTCCTTGTTTTTTTCTCCATCTTTTTTCCTCCTGCCTCTTACGCTTTCCGTCTTCTCATCCAGATCACAAATCCAAGGATCAGAATTGTAAGCGGAATAATAAAGATCACAAGGATGCTGAACGCACCTGCATGCATCGGTGTGTTGGTCTCAGTCGAAAGACTCTTCGCTTCAATCGCAACATTGTTTACATTATCAAAATTCTCTGTCACTGAATTTACAAACAACGTCAGGTTATCCAGTGTCGTCAGCTGATCTGTGATATCCGAGCTGATCATAGATGCAGAAGCAAGCACCGTAAGTCTTGCTGTCTTTGTGTCTGTATCCGTTGCATCACTCTCATCGTCTTCATCCTCGCTGTCCGAATCTGAAGAATCCGCAGAAATCGCATTGGTAGAAACGGCTCCCAGGATATACTGTCCCTGTGTCTGGTCATTTTCTGTCACTGCATATCCACTGTCTGATGTCTGCATAAATGGAGTAACCGTCAGATTATCATTATCCGTATCTGTTTTCTCCATACCAGGTGAATTCAGCAGAAGTATCATTTGATTGCTGATGCCGCTTCCCAGGTCACCACTCAGAGAAAGCTGTGGGAAGATTGCATAATAATTTCCCTGGTAGCATCTCTGGGTATCTGCAATATAACCGCTGACTTTTTTCAGTCCATAATCCGACATAATTCCGTCCAGATTTGGTGTGTCTGAAGTCGTATCTCCAAGGATCAGATAAACCTTTCCGCCGTCACTCAGATATTTCTCAATAATTGTCTTTTCATCATCTGTAATATCCGATGTCGGTGCATAGAGGAACAACAGGTCACAGTCATCCGGGATTTCCGGACTCATACTCAGGTTGATTTCTTCCGTCTCCAGATTATTCTTAGTAAGCAGATCACTTACCGAACTTGAAAATGTCGCTTCTCCGTGACCACTGATCCGGTAAATTTTGCTTGTTTCCTCGCTGGTTACATAATTGATCGCACTGGTAAGCTGTCCTTCTCCGTCGAAAGAACTTTCACTGGCACTTCCGGTCGTATAATAAGAGTAATAATCGGACTGGATAATATCTGAAAATGAAATCGTTGTAGACTTTCCGGTTGCATCACAGGACACAACGATTACATTCCCATCGGTATTATATTTCTGAAGAACGGACGGATGCAGTACGCTGTCCACCCATTCCACTTTTACTTTGCCGGAAAGCGCCGCATATTTTTTCACAAAAGTCTTGATTCTGGTATCCACAGAATCCTGTTCTGCGATCACTTTCAAATCTACTTTTTTATCCAGCTTCTTCAGCATTTTTGTGGACACGCTGCTGATATCGTACAGATTGTTGCTGCTGATATCAATATTTCTTACTTTTTCCGGAAGCTGTCCTGCCACCAGATTGATCACGATCGCGATTGCAATCACGATCACTGCAAACCCTACGCTGTAAGTTCCGTTCCGGGAAGACTTGCTGCTGAACATTTTTTTGATTTTTTCCATGTCTTCTCCCTCCTAACTCCAACGTCTTTTCTGAATGGACTGCATGGTCAGGAAGATAAATACACCTGCCACACTCAGATACAGAATCAGCCCACTCACATCGAAAAGCTTGTTATATGCTACGTTGTCAAATACATCTGCAAGATACAGCTTCTTCATGATGTTGACCAAAATATTTTCAAATAATGAAGATTTTACAAAGCTTACGATCACAACCGCAACAACTCCGATCGCTTCGATAATTCCTGCGATCATCCAGTTTCCCGTCATCCGGTAAATGATCAGCGCCGCAATGGTAACGAATACCACAATACCGATCATGCCGCTTGTAGCTGATGTCGGGAGGAAATCGATCAGTCCTCCCCAGAGATAGATCAGAAGCAAAACGCCAAAGGTTGTTACTGCCGCAATGATCTGGCTTTCTGTGAGTGACGAAAGAAACATTCCGATTGCCAGATACACGCATCCGAGCAGGAAGAACATCAGGATCGACAGATAATCCACCTTCAGATACGCCGTTCCAAAGCTCTTAATGATAATTGGGAAAATGCCAAAAATCAGGCACGGTACCGCAAATACCGTCACCATCGCAAGGTATTTCCCCATCACGATATCAAATAATTTTACCGGTGCGGCAAGCAGAAGCTGGTCTGTCTTGTTCTTCCGTTCCTCCGCAAAGGAACGCATGGTGAGCATCGGGATAATGATGATCAACACGTAGTTGATATTCATCAGAACATATGAAAAATAGGGATATCCCGAATTTAAGTTGTACGCCATAAAATAGATTCCCGTGAAGATCACAAGGAAGGCGATCAGGACATAGCCTGTCATTGATTGAAAATAGGATTTTAATTCTCGTTTATAAATTGCTGTCATTTTCGAGATCCTCCTTTTCATCCTCACTTGTCGGAACGGCATTTTCTTCCGGCTCTTCATCCATCTCAGTCAGCTCGTTCTCTTCTGCCTCTTCCTGCGCATTTTTCTTGCGCCGCTTTACCATCCGGCCTTTCTTTTCGCCGTCCTTCATCGCTTTTGCTGCTGCAGGTGTGCTTCCCTGCGTCAGCTCCAGGAAGACATCCTCCAACGTCGTGCGGCTGTGATACAACATAAGTAACGGGCAGCCCTCCTGTGCAAATGCCATAAATACTGTTTCCCTGATATCTTTTCCATCCTTCGGGAACAGACTCGCTTTTACCGTTCCTTCTTCTTTTCCGTGTTCCACGGATGCCTTCTGCACATTACCGATTGTGCCGATGACTTTCCGTACCGTATCTTCATTTCCCTTTGCCAGGATTTCCACAGTCTGCTGATTCGTCAGAAGCTTTTCCAGATTCTCCGGTGTATCACTTGCCACCAGTTTCCCTTTGGAAATAATCATAATATAATCACAGACTTCCTGGATCTCTGCCAGAATGTGCGAGCTCAGGATCACGGTATGCTCTTTTGCCAGCTCACGGATCAGTTCACGGATTTCAATGATCTGCTTCGGATCCAGTCCGACCGTCGGTTCATCCAGAATGATGATCTCCGGGAATCCAAGGATTGCCTGCGCAAGTCCGACTCTCTGCTTATAACCTTTGGACAGGTTCTTGATCAGCCGGTCCTGTACATCCATGATCTTCACCATCAGCATGACCTTCTCAATCTGCTCTTGCCGTTCCTTTTTTTGGATCTTCTTCAATTCCGCTACGAACCTCAGGTATTCATTCACCTTCATATCCGTGTAAAGCGGTGGCATCTCAGGCAGATAACCAATACATTTTTTTGCTGCCTCCGGTTCCTCCAGTATATTGTGCCCGTTGATCAGCACTTCACCTTCTGTGGCGCCAAGATAGCCGGTCATAATATTCATTGTTGTAGATTTTCCGGCACCGTTCGGTCCTAAAAATCCATAGATCTGCCCGGTATCTACAGTAAAATTCAAATGATCTACAGCCAGATGTGAGCCGTATTTCTTTACAAGATTTTTTACCTCAATCAATGTTGTTCCTCCTGACTACAAAATTTCATGCTTTTCAATTATACGGATGATTTGTGAAACTTCTGGGGGCAATCTGTGTTCATTCTGTGTTTTTTCTGTAAAACTGTGAACTGCAAAAGTGTACCACCTGCCCGATAATAATAGAAATACCGATATCTGGAATCAGCTTTTCCACATATCGGTATTTTATATTTTTAAATCACTTTTTTACCCGAAAAAGACTTTTTTATATACTGGGCAGATTTCACTTAACTCGCGATTATCCACACCAGTCAGGCAAGGAATTCTTCCAGAATTTCCCGGATTCTTGCCTCTTTTGTCGGCTCCAGCTTTTCGCCGGTATCTTCCTGCTTAAATCTGGAACCGGCTGTATCTTCCATCCGTGCTCCAGGCTGCTGCGTCCGCATTTCATCAGCCTGATTTGCATTCGCCTGTCCCACTTTTGCTACTGTCTGCACGGTCTGCTGCATTTGTCCATCTTCTGTATACCGTTTTTCGTTCGCAGAAACCGTATTTACCGTAGCTGCGCTTGCTGGCACGGTTTCTTCTGAAAATGGTCTTTGCACCTGACCGGAATGCGCCGCTTCATTTTCCTCTGCATCCATTTTTTCCGGAATCTCATCCGCTCTCTGAACCGTAACCTGGATTTCTTTCTGATTGGTCTTCTCATAGCGATGAGCATATGTATTTTCCAGAAAATCTACCATATAGGTTTTCGCTGCCTCCAGCTGATAGGCATCATCCGCAAGCATCCGGAGTAGAAAGAGCGCCAAAGCTCCCATACCGCCCAAAATACCATATCTGTAAAGTCCCTGTTCCCTCTCCCCCGCTGCATAAGCAAGCGCTGTTCCTGTGGCTCCAAAGATAAGGCAGAGCCAGATGCTCCCCTTCGCCCACTGCCTCCAGGTATGCAGCCTCACGCCAAGCACCCGGTATTCATACAAATATTTCTCTACAAATGCACCAACATTCTGTACTTTATCACTCACCATACACCCATGCTCAAATTTTGCCCTTACAAGCCGCATCAGCGGATGATTGCTTTTACTCATGTTACTTGCTGCTCTTACCAGCTTTTTCAGTGAAATCCCGGTAATCAGTCTTGCAATCGCGCCGATCCCGATCATCACTCCCGTCAGAAAAAATACCGTTTCTCTCACCACGAACATTTCCAACATAAAAAGAATCCTCCTTCTTAGATTTACCGTCATTATACCGTAAACCTCCGAATTTGGATTCCCTAATCGTTCGCCACAATCCGACATCCTGTCTGGAAAATGACGCTGCTTTTCTGTTTTACTTTGCTGCCTTACGCATTACATTCTTTCTACAAGACCTTTGACAAGCCCTACATAATGGGTGATTGCCATCTTCACAAACTCCGGATAATCCATCGTTGCACTGTTGTCAGCTTTGTCCGAAATTGCACGAATAATGACATACGAAACTTTATTCAGATATGCGGTCTGCGCCATTGCTGCGCCTTCCATCTCCGCACACTTTCCATCAAATGTCTTTACCAGATATTCCTTCTTTTCCTTGCCGGAAATAAACTGATCTCCGCTGAGCACTCTTCCGGTAAATGTCTGAATGTCCGGATTCACTTCTTTGTTTACTTCCACTGCCAGCTTCACAAGCTTCTCATCTGCCGGGAAAGAAAAGGTATCCATTCTCGGAATCTGTCCTACCGGATCGCCAAGCATACTTACATCCATGTCGTGCTGAACTGCATCTGTAGAAATCACGATATCCCCGATGTTGATATCTGCATCCAGAGAACCTGCCACACCTGTATTGATCAGCGTATCCACACCAAAACAGTCAATCAGAATCTGTGCGCAGATTCCCATGTTGACTTTTCCGATACCACTTCTTACAACTACAACTTCCTTGCCACTCATAATACCTTTGACAAAAGTCATTCCGGCACGTTCCATCGTATCCTGAACTTCCATCGATTCCTTTAAGATTGCAACCTCTTCATCCATTGCTCCGATAATTCCTATCATTTGAAAATCCTCCGTTTTTCCTACATATTGTTTTTATCTATATCTATAGATTTCCCTTCAAAATTACAATAGCTATTATATCAGATTTCTTATAATATGCACTAGCATTTTCTTATAAGGCTGTGTTATAATCATTGAAGCAATTTTATAAGGCACAATAATAGTATAAATATAAAGGAGGACTATACTCATGGAATTTACACCACACGGCGTCTGTTCTAAGAATATTCACTTAGAAGTAGATGAAGCTGGACGTATTCATAATGTTGAGTTCACAGGCGGATGTAACGGTAACTTACAGGGCATCGGGCGCCTCGTTGAAGGAATGGATATTCACGAAGCAATTTCACGTATCGAAGGTATCAAATGCGGATACAAAGCAACATCCTGCCCGGATCAGCTTTCACTTGCTTTAAAAGAATATTTAAGCAATAACCAGTAATCAAATAATTTTTTCGCAATTTTGCGTCAAAACAAGCAGGTTAGGAATTATCCCGACCTGCTTGTTTTGGTCTAATTCAGTTTAACATTAGTTAGGCTTCTTGCTTGCTCTGATGTTCCATACTCACATACTTCGCGACCGAGTTGTATTATTTGGTCATATGCTTTCTGTCCAATCAGAAAATACGTTTATTAGTTGTGGTCTTTACAGTTCTGTTCGCCCTCATGTCAGTCTGCAAGACCGGAGATGTTGAACTTTATCAACCTGCAATTCAGACAGGTGTTAAAAGGAATCTTCCCATCTCCCTCCCTCATATTGTTCCCTTGTCCTTACTTTCGCTAACTGCCGCACCGGTTGATAGTCGTATGAATATTTTATAAAAAATATTTTTGGTTTGGTGGTGCGGGGTGGATTAGAGTGGGTAAGGGGTTGGGATGTTTGGTTTGTGTTTTTTAGATGTAAATGCCGTCTGTGTACGAATCACTTACGTCTGAGTTTGCGTAATGAACGCAGCATACTCGATAATAATATCCAGTTGGTACAGATAAAGTTTTACTTGTACCTACATAAACGGAATTATAATTTGTTTCAATCCATGAAGTATAATAACCCCATTTTCCATTTACATATCTTTCTACTGTTACATCCACTGTAATTTTGGAAATAACTTTCTGCCCTACCGTGTTTCCTCCTGCCGCAATCTTACCAGGTCCAGCTTTTGTAATTGTTGATGAGCCACTTTTTAAATACACGCCTCTACTCATCGATCCCACTGTTACCTCTGAAGAATCTTCATTGGTTAGGTAAGAACCATCAACACATTCCGGTACATCTGATGCCTTTGCAACTCCTTGCGTACTGATAAACAATGTACAAACCATAATCATTGTCATAATCAGTGACAAAATTTTGCTTTTTTTCACCTTTCGCCTCCTCTCTACACTATATTAACAATCGAGCACAAAAAATCTCACGCCATTTTTAGAAAAAATATAAATTTTTTAAAATTTTTTTGAATTCTTCTTCTTCCATAGTTGTATTTAAAATATAAAAAACATCTTCATACTTAAACTGCGCAATGTTTTCCTCACTTCCATCTGATAATTCATACTGAATAATATCAATTTTATTCCCATCTACTTCTATTTGCTCTTCTTTAATTTTCTTATCTTCTACATCATACCCATGCGATTGTTCCT
>OGRR01000714.1_pt1 | contig 25907 bp, 23 predicted proteins | sample 1553511 | NCBI WGS metagenome assembly OGRR01 (sample SAMEA2580040, study PRJEB22360) | human gut metagenome | biome: human gut; feature: human-associated habitat; material: faeces | place: Denmark | collected 2008/2010 | reverse complement strand
ATTCGGTACCGGAAAGACCATGACCCAGCACCAGATCGCCAAGTGGTCCGATGCCGATATTATCATCTACATCGGCTGCGGCGAGCGTGGAAATGAAATGACACAGGTGCTGGAAGAGTTTTCAGAGCTTGTGGACCCAAAGAGCGGCAATCCGCTGATGGACAGAACCACTCTGATCGCCAATACCTCCAACATGCCGGTAGCTGCCCGTGAAGCAAGTATTTATACCGGACTTACCCTGGCTGAATATTACCGTGACATGGGCTATGACGTAGCGATCATGGCAGACTCTACTTCCCGCTGGGCGGAAGCCTTACGTGAGCTTTCCGGCCGTCTGGAAGAGATGCCGGCAGAAGAAGGTTTCCCGGCTTACCTTGCCAGCCGTCTGTCTGCTTTCTACGAGCGCGCAGGCATGATGCATAACTTAAATGGCAGTGACGGATCCGTGACCATTATCGGCGCCGTATCGCCTCAGGGAGGCGATTTCTCCGAGCCGGTCACACAGAACACCAAACGTTTCGTCCGCTGCTTCTGGGGCCTGGACAAGAGCCTTGCCTACGCAAGACATTTTCCGGCGATCCACTGGCTGACCAGCTACAGCGAGTATCTGACCGATCTCGCCGCCTGGTACCACGACAATGTATCACCCAAATTCGTTGACTACCGCAACCGCATCATGGCACTTCTGAACCAGGAGAGCAGCCTGATGGAAATCGTAAAGCTGATCGGAAGTGATGTACTTCCGGACGATCAGAAACTGGTTCTGGAAATCGCAAGAGTCATCCGTCTCGGATTTTTGCAGCAGAATGCATTCCACAAGGATGATACCTGTGTCTCTCTGCAGAAGCAGTACAAAATGATGGAAATCATTTTATATTTATACAAACGCTGCCGCGAACTGGTAGCCATGAATATGCCAATGTCTGTCCTCAAGGAGGAAAATATTTTTGAACGTGTCATTGCGATCAAATACGATGTTCCAAATGACAATCTTCAGCTTCTTGACCAGTATCTGGCAGACATTGATGCTTTCCATGACCGCATCATGGAAAAGAACGCGTAAGGAGGGAAAATAAAATGGCAATTGAATATTTAGGCCTCAGCAGCATTAACGGCCCTCTGATCGCGCTGGAAGGCGTTCAGGATGCTTTTTATGATGAAATCGTAGATTTTGTCGTAAACGGCAAAGAACACAAAATGGGACGTATTGTGGAGGTCTACAAGGACAAAGCAATCATCCAGGTATTTGAAGGCACGGAAAATATGTCTCTTAACAATACCCACACCAGACTTACCGGACATCCGATGGAAATCGGTCTGTCCGAAGAAATGCTTGGAAGAACCTTTAACGGAATCGGCGAACCGATCGACGACCTTGGACCGATCACGGTTGAAGAGGTGCGCGATGTCAACGGACTTCCGTTAAATCCGGTCAGACGTGAATACCCTCGTAACTATATCCGCACCGGAATTTCTGCGATTGACGGACTGACCACACTGATCCGTGGACAGAAGCTGCCGATCTTTTCCGGCAACGGTCTTCCGCACGACCAGCTTGCCGCACAGATCGTAAAGCAGGCTTCTCTGGGCGGCAGCACGAATGAGGATTTCGCCATCGTATTCGCCGCAATGGGTGTCAAGCATGACGTAGCTGATTTCTTCCGCAGAACCTTTGAGGAGAGCGGTGTTGCAAACCATGTGGCAATGTTCCTGAACCTTGCCAACGATCCTGTCGTCGAGCGTCTGATCACCCCGAAGGTTGCGCTGACCGCCGCTGAATACCTTGCATTTGAAAAAAATATGCACATTCTGGTCATTCTTACCGATATGACTTCCTTTGCCGAAGCCATGCGTGAGGTTTCTTCTTCCAAAGGAGAAATCCCAAGCCGTAAAGGATATCCGGGATATCTGTACAGTGAACTTGCCACCTTATATGAACGTGCAGGAATCGTAGAAGGAGTAAATGGTTCTGTCACACAGCTCCCGATCCTGACCATGCCAAATGATGACATTACCCACCCGATTCCTGACCTGACCGGTTATATCACCGAAGGACAGATCGTACTTGACCGGAATCTTCACGGACAGGCGATCTACCCGCCGATCAGCGTTCTTCCGTCCCTGTCCCGTCTGATGAAAGACGGTATCGGAAAAGGATATACCCGGGAAGACCACCAGGACCTGGCAAACCAGCTTTTCTCTGCATATGCTAAAGTAGGAGAGGCTCGGAATCTTGCTTCCGTTATCGGAGAAGACGAGCTTTCTCCGATTGACAAGAAATACCTGGAATTCGGAAAGGCATTCGAGGAGCGTTATATCGGCCAGGGACCAAATGAAAACCGTACCATCGAGGAAACCCTGGATCTTGGCTGGGAACTGCTTAGAATCCTTCCAAAAGAAGAACTTGACCGTGTCGATACCAAGATTCTTGACGTATACTACAAAGGCTAAGGAGGGAAGTCTATGGATCCACGTTCATTTCCCACCAAGGGAAATCTGATACTTGCGAAAAATTCACTGACACTTGCCAGACAGGGATATGAGCTGATGGACAAGAAGCGGAACATTCTGATCCGCGAGCTGATGGGCTTAATCGACGAAGCAAAGGATATTCAGGAAGAAATCGATAAAACCTTCACCTATGCCTATCAGTGCCTTCAGAGGGCGAATATCGAGCACGGGATCAGTACAGTAGAAGAACTTGCCTATACAGTTCCGATCGAGGATTCTATCCGCATCCAGACGCGAAGCATTATGGGAACAGAAATCCCGAAAGTGAAGTACGAAAAAGAAAATACCAGACCAACCTATGCATTCAGTACTTCCAGAGAATCCATCGATATCGCCCGTGATGCATTCTGCCGTGTAAAGGAGCTGACACTCAAGCTTTCTGAGGTAGAAAATGCAGCGTACCGGCTGGCTTCAAGTATCAAAAAGACACAGAAAAGGGCAAATGCCCTGAAAAATATTACGATTCCGATGTATGACAATCTCGTATATACGATTACAAATGCACTGGAAGAGAAGGAACGGGAAGAATTTACCCGACTGAAAGTAATCAAACGAATGAAAAACAAATAATATTTCTGAAAAAATCATAAAATATAGAAAATATATTGACAATATACCCGTTTTGTTATATAACTTATAGAACAAATAAGATTACAAAAGCAATAGATTTTACAAATCAGGGGGTGAGCATATGACTTTTTGGAAAGTATCCGACACCAGAATGAACTGCCTTATCACAGAAGCAGAGATTGCCGCACTTGGCTACTCACTGGAAGATCTGACACAGGACAGGGAGCGTACCGAAGAATTTTTGAATCTTCTTCTCAAGAAAGGGAAAGAAGTTCTTGGGCTTAACACAGACAATGGAATCCAGGGATTTTACGGTGCATTTCTTCCTGACCGGAGCCTGATGCTGTCGATCTCCTGCCAGGCTGAGAATTCTCTGGAATCCATCCAAAAAGATGGTTCTGAAGCTTCCGGTATGTTGATCGAGCCTGACAGCAGTGAAAAAGAGACCGTTCGCTGGCAGATTCTCTTTCCAAGTCTGGATAATGCAATCGACTTCTGCAAGATCCTTGGATACGGCCAGGCATCAGAAAGCCGTCTGTATAAAGATGACGGTGTCTACTACCTGATGGTAGACTTCCCGAATACAGAAGACGGCAATAAAAAGGCTCAGCGCATCGTATCCGCCGGTGAATTCGGTGGCATGGTCGAAAAAGATGCAATTTCTGAAGCCTATCTGAATGAACATGAAAAATGCCTCCTGAACAAGGATGCAATCAATATTTTATGCAAGATGTAGTAGAAGGGGACTAAAATAGTCCCCTTCTTAGTACACGAAATAGATTTTCCTTTATTTTTCCACAGATCCTGTAACTTTCCGCAAATGAAATAAACGATTACTTTTACATATATCTCCATCTGTAGAAACAAATTCTAAAAAAAGAGCACCGTCCCCGATGCTAATTCATCAAAAACAGTGCTGATACTGCGCCTTCAGGGATTCGAACCCTGGACAAATAGATTAAGAGTCTACTGCTCTACCAACTGAGCTAAAAGCGCATACATTATTCGGTTTTCCGTAACGCAAGATTTATTATATAAGACAGCTATAAAAAATGCAAGCTTTTTTTTCATAAATTTTAAAATTTTTTTAAATAGATTTTTTTGCTGAAAAAGAATGTGCCAAAGCACATATAAAAAAGATCATGTGTACCGTCCGAAATTCGAACACATGATCTTTTTTGTGTACCTTTTAGGGTGGTTTTTTCCTTATCCTACATAAATTTACTGATATATCCCTGTACAAAGATAAATAATACAATCAGCGGCAGGATATAGCTTACATAAAATTTCGCCCATTTCGGGAATTTCAATCCTTCTCCGGTATCCGCTTCTTTCAGGAAGTTCTTCCATCCCCATCCATAACGGCTTGTACAGAACAGAAGATAGATCAGACTTCCAAGTGGAAGCAGGTTGTTACTTACCAGGAAATCTTCCAGATCCAGTATTCCGGAACCTTTTCCGAACGGCATAAATCCACTCCATACATTAAATCCGAGAACACAAGGCATGGAAAGTACCGCCACAACCACAATATTGACGATTACAGCCTTTTTCCGGCTGCATCCGGTCAAATCAATGGCAAAGGATAAAATGTTCTCAAAAACGGCGATTACGGTCGATGCCGCAGCAAAAATCATAAATAAGAAAAATAAGGCTCCCCAGATTCTTCCGCCTGCCATGGAATTAAATACATTCGGAAGTGTGATAAAGATCAGACTCGGACCTTCTCCCGGATCCACCCCATATGCGAAGCATGACGGGAAAATGATCAGACCCGCGATCAAAGCAACAAAGGTATCCAGAAGTGTTACCAGGACTGCTTCTCCTGTAAGACTGCGGGATTTGTCGATATAGCTTCCGAAAATAGCAATTGCGCCGATTCCAAGGCTTAATGTGAAGAAAGCCTGTCCCATAGCAGCAAAAATCGTGTCAAATAAGCCATATTCCACGACTTTGTGGAAATCCGGTGCCAGATAGAAGCGAAGCCCCTCAGAAGCCCCATTAAGCGTTACAGAACGTACTGCAAGGATCAACATCAGTGCAAGCAGAAGCAGCATCATAACCTTTGTGATCTTTTCCACTCCATTTTGAAGCCCCATTCCACAAATTGCAAAACATCCAACAACAACAATGATCATAAAGAAAGTCATTGTTCCGGGTTTTGCAAGCATATCGGAAAACACACCTGCAACAGCGGCAGTATCCTTTCCCTCAAATTCACCAGTCATCATCTTGATGAAATACTGGACCATCCAGCCTGCAATTGTTGTGTAGAACATCATCAGCAGATAGTTTCCGGCCATAGCTCCATACTTATACCAATGCCATTTCGTTCCTTTTGGCTCCAGACGGTCAAAGGAAAGCGCCGCACTTACTTTACTGGCTCTTCCGACAGAAAATTCCATTACCATGATCGGAAGTCCAAGAATCAGTAAAAATGCAAGGTAAATAAGAACAAATGCTGCTCCACCATATTTTCCTACAATATAAGGAAAACGCCAGACATTACCAAGACCGATCGCACATCCTGCAGAAATAAGGATGAATCCGAGTCTTGAAGAAAATTTTTCTCGTTGCATAAAAAATCCTCTCATTCTATTAAATTGTGGATAACTTGCCAAAATGATACTTATCCCCATTTTTCGACAAGTTTGTGGATAACTTTTTTCCAGAATGTCCACAGAGGAATTATACTGAATTACTGGGAAATTGTCTATGATTGTTTATATTTTCATTGGCGAAGCCACCTGATAATTTTAATTTTCCCCTTTTTAGTACACGAAATCGCCAGATGTGTACCTTTTGGGGTAAAAATTTGCATGTATATATATATTAAAGATAACAACAGCTTATTAAAATTCTTTTGTTTATATTAGGAGGGCTGAAAAAGCCCGTGGTTGACGCATTTCGGGGCATATTTTGTGTACGGAAACGGGAGAAGTTGTTTACTTCAGAGGGCAAAGAGGTGTACATATATGGGGGTTGTTGTTTACTTTGCGGGGTTACGTAGTGTACTTGAAGGGTTTGCGATTTTACCTTTTCTGTACACAAGTGTCGAAAAAATTTAAAAAAAGGCTTTACAAGAGGGGGGTTCTTGTATATAATCAACCTAGACGTACCGTTTTGGTACACAATTTTTATCAAAAAAGGTACCTTAATGGTACACGAAAAGAACAATACACACCTTAAACGTACACAAAACGTAAAAAAAGACAGAAACCCCATTTTATGGGGTACTTTTTAGGGGAGGGTGTTCCTTTTTGGTACACAAATCCCCAATATAAAGGGGTTGGTTACCCCGAATGGTACACAATAAAGGATTATATGGGGTGTAGAGGGGATTTTAATACACCTCAAAAGTACACAATAATACAGAAGAAAACAATTAAGGGGTATGAGCGATGAAGGAAACACAGAAAAAACCAAAAGAGAAACAACTGCTGGATCATGATACGGTCTCCCGGTCCAATGTGCTGATCGAAAGTAAATCCAGTACATCATTATTTGAAAGAAAGCTTCTTAATATTGCAATCGCAAAAGCATATGTAGAAGACGGTGAGCTGATCGCAAAGGTTTCCACCAAGGATGTTAAGAATTATCTTCATATAACAGGAAACTCCATCTATTCCCGTCTGAAAGAAGTATCAAAAGAGACATTGGGACATGTAGTAAGTATCGAGGACGACGAAAAAGAGAACTTCATCATGTTCAATGTAGTGAATAAATGTGAATATAGAGATGGCGTGTTTACAACCAGATTTACTAAAGAGATGAAACCTCATATCTATAACCTGAAAAAAGACTATACCCGTATGAGTCTTGATGTATTGTGCTCTTTTAAATCCCTGTTCACAACCCGTGTTTACGAAATCCTGAGAACCCAGTATTATCGTTTTGACAGGGAACAGTGTGACCAGCTGATCGTACCGAGACCGCCGAAGAATCCATACACGATCGCAGAGCTTAAATTTACACTGAATGTAGTGGATGCAAATGCATCTAAAGCAGTAAAACGTCTTGTTGAGCAGGGACGTTTTGAAGAAGCGCTTGCAGAGATTAAGGATGCACCGTTTGAAGATTGGCGTAATTTCCGTAGAAAAGTACTTGAAGTTGCGAAAAAAGAGCTGGAAGAGTCCGAGTATTCCGAGATCTGCTTTGATTATGAGCCGGTTAAGAGCGGGAAGGGCGGAAAGGTTACAGGAATCCGTTTCTTTGTGAAGAAGAATCCGAAGTGTATCCATCATTCAGATCTTCAGCGTATGCCATCCGGAGAAGAAGAGGGCGAAGAGATTGCGCCAAATGTACTGGCTGCAAAGAAAACTCCGGTTAATGAAAAACTGATTTTAGAAGTTGCTGATATTTTTGGAAATGAACCGATCACGATTCAGGAGATTAAGGTGCTGCTTCAGGTATCCGATAACCAGCCGGATGTGATCCGGAAAGCTTTTAAGCTGTCACAGGAGCAGGCATACATCAATAATCTGGTCGGATGGCTCAGAAAATGTATCGAAGAAAAGTGGTATGAGAACGAAAAAGTATCCAAGTTCAAAGGAAAGACGCTGGAAGAAGCGCAGATGACACTGGATCTTTATCAGGAATACATAGAAGAGCGCGAAAAAGTGAAAAAAGAGTAGGGTATTTTCTGCGAAAAGCAGAATTATTACCTAAATGGTACACAAGTTAAGTGGAAGAATGTGTCCCTGGGATGCTATTTGCAAAGAGGCAGGTAGCATCCCGGGGATTTTGTGTATACGATGAGCCAAGTACAGATTTGTGCTTGCACAAGAATCTGTACTTGGCGAATGTACATCATCGAGCTGTTAAGCGAGATAGTGTACAAAGTATACGAATCGAGTAGGAGCCAGCCTGCTCGATTATCCTTTGTCTGTCTATTTGTCGTCCAGTTTTAATACACTCATAAATGCCTTCTGTGGAATTTCTACATTTCCAACCTGGCGCATACGCTTCTTTCCTTCCTTCTGCTTTTCCAGAAGCTTCTTCTTACGGCTGATATCACCGCCGTAGCACTTGGCAAGTACGTCCTTACGCATGGCTCTTACTGTCTCACGGGCAATGATCTTGCTTCCGACAGCTGCCTGGATCGGAATTTCAAAAAGCTGTCTCGGAATCTCTTCTTTGAGCTTCTCACACATCTTTCTTCCTCTCTCATAAGCACTTCCCGCAAATACAATAAAGGAAAGAGCATCCACTTCTTCTTTGTTGATCAGGATGTCCAGCTTGACCAGATCAGATTTGACATAGCCGAGCATTTCATAATCAAAAGACGCATAACCGCGGGATCTGGATTTGAGCGCATCAAAGAAATCATAGATGATCTCATTCAGAGGCAGGTGGTATTTCAATACCGCTCTGGTCTCTTCGATATATTCCATTCCCTGATATTCGCCACGTCTTTCCTGACACAGATCCATGATCGCACCGATAAATTCGGATGTCACCATAATCTCTGCTTTTACCATCGGCTCTTCCATAAAATCAATTTCTGACGGATCCGGAAGATTAGACGGATTGGTCAGGTCGATCACTTCTCCGTTGGTCTTATGCACCTTGTAGATAACGCCCGGCGCAGTTGTCACCAGATCCAGATTGTATTCTCTTTCCAGTCTCTCCTGAATGATCTCCAGATGCAAAAGTCCGAGGAAACCACAGCGGAAACCAAATCCCAGCGCAAGAGAGGTCTCCGGTTCAAACTGAAGTGCCGCATCGTTGAGTTGCAGTTTTTCCAGTGCATCTCTCAGATCCGGGTATTTGGAGCTGTCTGCCGGATACATTCCGCAGTACACCATCGGGTTGACCTTTTTATATCCCGGAAGAGGCTCAGAACATGGATTTTCCGCACCTGTTACGGTATCACCCACACGGGTGTCCTTTACATTTTTCAGGCTGGCTGTAAAATATCCAACCATTCCTGCTGAAAGCTCATCACAAGGGATAAACTGTCCGGCACCAAAATATCCAACCTCCACAACATCAGCAGTTGCACCTGTCGCCATCATATGAATCGGCATTCCTTTCGTGATACATCCTTCTTTGATACGGCAGAATACGATAACGCCTTTATACGGATCATAGAGGGAATCGAAAATCAGTGCCTGAAGCGGTGCATCCGGATCTCCTGTCGGAGAAGGGATCTTTGTCACGATCTGTTCCAGAACCTGATCTACATTAAGCCCTGTCTTTGCCGAGATCAGTGGTGCATCCTGCGCTTCAATTCCGATCACATCTTCAATCTCTTCGATCACACGCTGCGGCTCTGCGCTTGGAAGATCGATCTTGTTGATAACCGGCATGACATCCAGATCATGGTCCAGTGCCAGATATACATTTGCCAGTGTCTGCGCTTCTACGCCCTGTGCCGCATCAACGACCAGGATCGCTCCATCACAGGCTGCAAGACTCCGTGACACTTCATAGTTAAAGTCTACGTGTCCCGGAGTATCGATCAGGTTAAAGATATATTCCTCCCCATCCTTTGCCTTATAAACCGTGCGGACTGCCTGTGATTTGATTGTGATACCACGTTCTCTTTCCAGATCCATGTTATCCAGCACCTGTGCCTGCATCTCTCTGCTGGTCAGAAGACCTGTCTGTTCGATAATACGGTCCGCCAGTGTGGATTTTCCATGGTCAATATGTGCAATAATACAAAAATTCCGAATCTTTTTCTGATCCATATGCATATTTTCAGTCTCTCCTTTTTCTTCTTATCTATATCTGATTACTTTTCCCGTTTGCTACTGTACTGCACCAGAAAGAGTTCCACCGAGAGGATATCTCCCATCTTTCCGGTTTTTACATCTTCTTCCGTCTGTACACCAGCTTCTACGATCCCACGCAGCTCTTTTCTGGTAAATGCCTTCGCCTGTGCCCGGTACTTTCCTACCAGGAATGGCATGATTCCCACCTTGGCGGCAATCTCTTTTGGCGGAACCCCAGTACGGTCCATCTCTTTTACCTCCATCAGGATACGGAACTGTCTGGTCAGCAGGTAGAGGATCCGCATCGGCGGTTCCTTCAGTGTCAGAAGATCATAATAGTAATCCAGCGCTTTTTTCTGCTCTTTTGCTGCAACCGCATCTACCATATCAAAAATATGGTTTCCGATCTGCGTAGTACAGATTTCATCAATATCTGCTGCCGTGATCTCCGTGTGGTTCATGCAGTAACAGAATAATTTTTCCAGCTCCTGCCCGAGATTCTCCATGTCATTACCAGTCTTTGCAAGCAGATAGCGCACTGCTGCCTCCGACATCTGAAGCTTCTCCTTTTTCGCCATCCCAAGGATCCAGCGGATCAGTGTCTTTTCATCCTGCCGCTTCAGTTCTACAATATGACCTTTCTCCTTGATCGCTTTGTAGAGCTTTCCTCTCTTATCCAGCTCTGATTCCACAAAGATCATATAAGTGGTCTCCGGCATGTTCTTCAGATATTCTGCCAGCTCCGGTGTCGCATTTTTCAGAAAACCGGTATTTTCCAGAACGATCAGCCTGCGCTCTGCAAAAAAAGGTAAGGTCTCGGCAAGGTCGATAATCTCTTTCGGGTTCGTGTTCTTTCCCTCAAAATAACGATAATTCATCGTGTCACCTTCCGGAACCATCGCTTTGACGAAACGGTTTTTATATAATTTTTTCAGATAAGCTTCTTCTCCGTACAGAAGATAAATCTGCTTAAACTGTCCTGTCTTTAAATCTTCATTCAAACTTTTCATGGACTTTGGATACCATATTCCCTTCCATCTGTATACATACTGACAGCACCTCTGTCTTTCGTATTATATAGGCTTACGCCCCATTTTGCAAGTCTTTCCAGTGTTTCCGCATGCGGATGTCCATAACGGTTTTCTTTTCCGGATGAACAGAATGCTGCCCGTGGTCGGATCACTTCCAGAAGCTCTTCGCCGGTCGCATTTCTTGATCCGTGGTGTCCGACTTTCAGCAGATCATAACACGCCGGAAGTTCTCCTTTTTTCCGGAGATTCTTTATTCTCTCTGCCAACAGCTCTTCTCCGGTATTTTCCAGATCTCCGGTAAAAAGCATGGTAATTTTTCCATATTGCAGGTGAAGTACCAGAGAATTTTCATTTCCATTTTCAGATGGCTCACCTTCTCCAGGCCAGAGACAACGCATCTTCAATTTTCCAGACAGAAAAATAGTATCCATCTCCATTACCCGTACCTTCGTTCCTGCCTCTTCTGCCAGATTACATAATTTAATAAGCCTTTCATCCCAATATTTCTGTTCCGGAAAAATCAGATACTGGATTTCTACTCCATACTTTCTCCGTTCCAGAAGTTCTTCCACTGCATTTAAGTGATCCACATCCCCATGCGTCACCCACACATAATCCAGCCTCTTCACGCCCCGGAATTTTAAAAATGGTTCCAACCGGTATCTTCCTGCTGCATCTACCGAACTGCTTCCGCCGTCGATCAGGTAATTTTTTCCGTTTCCGTCCCGAAAGAAAAAACAGTCGCCCTGTCCCACATCCAGCATAGTCAGCTCCATCTGCCCTCGTTTCCACTTTGGGATCCCGAGCAGGATGAGCAGGATCCCAGCTGTCACAAGCTGTCTTACCACCTTTTTCCCGGTTTGTCTGCCCTCTTTCTTTTCCTTCCTTTTTCTCCACAAATAAAATAGAAGAACCCCATAATAACAGGCAATCTGCCAGAGCCGTGGTCTTCCCGGAATCCACCTTGCCCCCGGAAGTTCCAGGAGCAGACCGCTCCCTTTTTCATAAAAAAGCAAAATCCACTCTGTTATTTTCCAAAGTGCACTCTGCATTATATCTCCTGCCCCACACGGAATCAGCATGACTGCCATCCCTGCACTCCCGCAAAGCAGAAGCACGGATGCCATCGGAATCACCAGAAGATTCCAGGCTGGCGCATACAGGCAGGTTTCATAATAGTGCCACAATGTAACTGGCAGCAGAAAAAACCAGAGCCTCACCGACATCCGGACACTGTCTGAAAATCTGCCTTTTTTATTTCCCGAACCAATCAGATAGATACCGAGAACCGCAGCAAAAGAAAGCTGGAACCCTGCCGTAAAAAGCCGCAACGGATTTGTCAGAAGCAGACCAATTTCCGCAATCCCAAGTGCCGTCAATCCATCGTATTCCCTTCCTGTCAGCTCTGCTCCCATCCGGATCAGAAACATGGTAAACGCCCGCAGTGCCGAAACACTCATTCCGGTCATCACCACATAGCTCCCAAGAAGCAGACTTCCCACTACACCGGCCTGTAAAATAGAAAATCCGATTTTCCTAAGCCCCCGGTAAAGTCCGTTGCCAAAAAAAGAAATATGCAGACCGGATATGGCAAGCAGATGCCCGATCCCTGCCACCCGGTAAAGTTCTTTCACTTTCTCTTCTGTATAAAAAGAATCTCCCAAAAGAACCGCACACAAAATACCCCCTCGACGCTTTCCCATCTCTCTGCAGATCTCATCTGCGGTCCGGTTCCTAAACTGCCACAGCTTTTCCCGGAAGGAAGTCTTTTTCACCTGTTTTTCCAGAACCTTCCCTTTCCATAAGACTGCCTGGATATTCTGCTGCTTATAATAATTTTTCTGGTCAAAATTGCCCGGATTGGCCGCCGGATCAAAAAATCCCACATTACCTTTAACCAGGATCCGCTGTCCGATTTCCGGACCATTTCCTTTTTCATCCAGATAGACAAGCAGCCTCTCGTCAGCGACTGCTTTTCCATTCCCCATCTCTCTGATCTGTATTTTTTTCAGATACAGGATCAGTTTTTCTTCTTTTCTGGTTTTCTGATAAACCTCTCCTTCCACCATCACTTCTTCCGACTCTTTCCAGAGCTTCTCACACCTTGACACACCGAGTCTTCCAAAAATCTTTCCTCCCCCTGTCAGATACAGTACCAGAATCAGTCCTGCCAGAAGTATTCCGGCAAAACCAAGTCTTCGCTTGATCAACCGATCAATCCTCCTTTATCATTTCCTGGTTTCTGCTCAGAGGTTCATCCAGCTTTATACTCTCCTGATATACAATACTGCTGTCTCCGTTGATTGAAATCTGTACTTCAGAGACATTTCCACCATCGATCACTGAATTTACGATGGAATAGATCACCGTCTCCGGACTGACTCCCGGAGCAATGTTCCGAAGTCCTTCATCAAAATTCAGATAGCAGATATGATCTTTGATCGACACACCCAGCAGCTTTGTTCCTTTTGGTATGGTAGCAAGCAGTCTGTTATTGGATGGTCCTCGCATCAGCTGTTCCACTACAACCCGTTCCTTCGACTCATTGCTGTTATACCGCACCGTATCCTCTTCCTTTTGCAGCTTTTCTCCAGATGAATCTGCATAATACAGCGTAAGCTTCATCTCCTGGAAAGAGTTAATAGAAGAGCCTGTGTTCTGTACAAAATCTTCTGCCTGCTGGTATCCATAAGTATTCCCTTTTTTATCCGTAAGTGGCGTTCCATCTACACAGATCATCACCAGATCCACTCCATCGATCTGCGTCAGTGAACGGACAAGCGCTGCCCTGCACAGAACCTCTCTTACCGTATCCATCTTTCCGTAAGCAGCATTATAGTACAGGATCAGCTTTTCATCCTCCAGAGTGTATCTCTCCAGTTTTACCTTTTTCGGCAATGCCGCCTGTGCCTTCACCTCGTCATCACACTTCTGCAGCGCAGACAGCATTCCTTTTACTTCTTCGTCCACCGACTTTCCTGTTCCATCGTAGTCCTTCGGAACCAACGCCGTTCCGCTCTGGTTAATCTGGTAAATCGTGTATTTTGCATCTGCTTTCTGCTCCTTTTTTCTGCATCCCACAATGCTTGTAAGAAGACACATTGCAAGAAGAATGCTTATGATCTGGTAAATTTTTTTCATTCTTCTCATCCTTCCCTCTTGATATAAGTAAGCGGGATCCGGACTGTAAATGTCGTTCCCTCTCCCGGTTCACTGTAGACCTTGATCGCACCGCGGTGCATGACAACCGCATTTCTTGCAATCGAAAGCCCAAGACCGGTTCCGCCGATCTCACGAGAATGGGATTTGTCCACACGGAAAAATCGCTCGAATATATGATCCGTATCTTCTTTCGGAATCCCGATTCCAGAATCCGCAACCTTCAGATAAAAATACTTATGATCCGCATTTAAAGACACGTGTACCCATCCGTTCTCTTTATTGTACTTGATCGCATTTTCCACCAGATTCGTGATCACAAGTGCAATCTTTACCTCATCAATCTCCGCTGTCACCGGACGAAAACTCTCAAATACCAGCTCAATATTACTTTTTGCCGCAAGTGGCTGTAATCTTTTGAGAATCCGTTCTACCAGTTCATTAACATCCTGACTCTTAATATTTAAGTTTGCACCCTTCTTATCCAGTTTTACAAGATCCAGAAGGTCATTGATGATCTTATTTTCCCGCTCGATTTCTTCGGACAAATCACCCATGAATTCCCGGTAAATCTCCGTCGGTGCATCCGGCTGCATCAGCAGTGAATCCGCCAGCACCTTCATAGAGGTCAACGGTGTCTTCAACTCATGGGATACATTTGCCACGAACTCTTCTCTCGATGCATCCAGTACTTTATAGCGGTCCCACAGCTTATTAAATGCATTGGAAATCCGTTCCGTTTCATCGTAAGCATTTTCATGGAGATAATTATCTCCATAGCCTCCTGCCATCTCCTCGATCGATTGAGACATCCTTTTCAGCGGCCTTACAAGCAGCATACCGATGATTGCTGCTAAAAAGATCCCGATAATACTGATTGCAACCGTTGCAATTCTTGCCTTTGACTGCAATGCCTCTACATTGTCACGCAGACTGTCTGTAGAAACACTGACCAGAATCATTCCTTTTACCGGCTCTTCCCCTTTTTTGACCGGGACTGCCACTTCAATGTAGCGGCTCTTTCTGTCATAACTTGCCGGCTTCTCGCCGCGGAAGCATTTGACTACATCCTCGGAAATGATCGTCTTTCCCTCCTCCAGATCATAGGTATCTTCCACAATCCGGAATTCATCATCAATAACAAGCACTCTTCCATTGTAAATATTGGATAACTGTGATAGTTCTGTATCGATCACATCAGAAACTCCCGTTTTCAGATAATCAGAATTGACCAGCTGATTACTCAGAATCGTACACTGGTTTTGAATCTCTGCTGTGCGCACGGATACGGTTCTCTGATCATAGCTTTGCAGAATCGCATTCATCAGGATCACACTGGATAATATGACAAATACGCTCAGAATCACCGTTACCCGCACTTGCAGACTTTTTATGAATTTTGGTACAAAAAATTTAACCCCTGAAATAATAGCCAACTCCCCACTTTGTGTAAACGTATTTCGGATCACTTGGATTTACTTCAATCTTCTCGCGCAGTCGTCTGATATGTACATCTACCGTTCTTGCATCTCCCGGATACTCATATCCCCAGACAATATTCAAAAGACTTTCCCTGCTGTAAACCTTGTTCGGATTCATTGCAAGAAGCTCCAGAAGATCAAATTCTTTTGCGGTAAGATTCAGTTCCCTGTCCCCGGAAAAAACTCTCCGGCTTTCACAGTCGATCTTCAGATCTCCCTTTACCACAACTTTACCGCTCGCGCTCATCCCATCTTTTTTAGCGACCCTGCGCATGATTGCCTTCATTCTGGCCTTAACCTCAAGAATGTTGAACGGCTTTGTGATGTAATCATCTGCGCCATATTCCAACCCGAGGATCTTGTCCATATCCTCGCCCTTCGCAGTGAGCATGATGACCGGTACATCTGAGAAATCACGGATCTGTCTGCATACTTCAAATCCATCGTATTTTGGAAGCATGACATCCAGAAGAATCATATCATACTCTTTTCTTTTTACCATCTCAAGTGCTTCCTCACCGTCGTATGCGCAGTCAACTTCCATATCATCCTGTTCCAGGCTGAATCTCAGTCCTTTCACGATCAGCTTTTCATCATCTACTACCAATACTTTTCTGCCCATCTTGCGCACTCCTCTACTCTACCGTTATCTGCTCCCGGATCTTCTGAAAGATTCCTTCCTTGATCCCGTCCACTTTCTTCAGATCCTCTATCTTCCTGAATCCACCGTTTGTCTCTCTATAAGCAATAATTGCTTCCGCGCGGGACTCGCCAATCCCGCTTAAGCTTAAAAGTTCAGCCTTTGTCGCGGTGTTCAGGTTTATTATTCCTGTGTCTTTTCCCATCCCGGCATCTGCCATATCCGATGGTGAACCTTCTTCTTTCAAAGTCTGTTCTTCTTCTCTGGATGGCACATAAATCCTTTGTCCATCTGTCAGATGTGCTGCCTGATTCAGATAAACCTGTCCTGCTGCCTCCGTCAGACCTCCCGCTGCTTCTATGGCATGCGTGATGCGGTCTCCTTCCTGCAGTTCATATACACCGGGTGATGCCACCTCGCCACATACATACACCCAGATCGAACCTTCTTTTTCTTCACCACCCGGATCTGCTTTTGCCTTATCCGGCTTTTCTTCGGCAGCCTTTGATTCTGCCTCGTTTTTCTTATCCCCGGCATCCGCTTCTGCAGCAGCCACACTGGTAAAGGTCTCTTCTTTTTCATGGCATGCTGACAGCATACAGCTGATTCCAAGGAAAATTCCACATATTTGATATAAAATCCGTCTTCTTTTCCGCATACATACTCCTTTTCCGCAGAGCATGTCCCCTCGTACTTCCAAGACATGATTATTGTAACGAATTTTTTTCCAAAAGACAACCTATTTCCACTGAAAAATTGTCGTGCCGATCAGAGCGATCCCCATACCGATCACTTTTCTCCAGGAAAATGGCTCTTTTTCCACACCAAATAATCCCACCAGTTCAATCAGATACGCCACAATAAGCTGAGACATAACGATCAGAAGTGCCGCCTTTGCAGGCCCGAGCTGCGCCATACTTTTGATCACGGTCCAGGTGATCCCTGCTCCGATCACACCGCCAAGCAGCATATATTTAGGCTGCACCTCTCCTATCGTGGCAATACTGTCCCTTCCCATGATCAGCCACATTACCAGACAGATGGCAAATGCACTAAGCTGCACCCAGGCATTACTCACCCACATTCCTGTCGTCTTTGTTACCTGTGTGTTAAATACCCCCTGCACACTCATCAGCGCTCCCGACAGCAGGGCAATAAAAAATCCGGTCATCTTTCATACCTCCTTTTCTTCTGAAAGTATATCCGATGACCGGCTCTTTTATTCTCTTATTTTTATCAGGCACCGACTTTATGCAAGTGCTTTTTTCAGGATCTCTGCCATCTCATCTACCTGTTCTTTACCGATAACAAGCGGTGGGATCATTCGGATCACATCTGTTCCAGCTCCGATGATCAGAAGTCCTTCTTCCAACGCTTTGGCTGTCACTTCACCCAGCGGCTTGGTGACCTGAAGTCCCTGGATCAATCCTCTTCCCTTTACTTTAACGGCTGCATCGCAGGTATCCACGATTTCCTGCAGTTTCTGTGTCAGATATGGTGCGATTTCATTGACATGATCGAGCATATGCTCTTTTTCAAAGATCTCAATAGTCTTGCTGACCGCTGCACAGCAAAGTGGGTTTCCACCATATGTAGTTCCGTGATCTCCCGGTACCAGCGAATTATCTGCAACTTCTTTTGTCATCGCAAATGCGCCGACCGGAACACCGCTTCCGATTGCTTTCGCCATTGTCATGATATCCGGTGTGATTCCCATCTGCTGCCATGCAAACCATGCACCGCTTCGTCCCATACCACACTGTACTTCATCGCAGATCATCAGGATTCCGTTCTCATCACAGATCTTACGGATTCCCTGCATAAATTCTTTTGTCGCTGCGTTGATTCCGCCTTCGCCCTGGATTGTTTCCAGAATGATCGCGCAGGTCTTATCATTTACCAGTGCTTTTACACTGTCAAGATCATTGTAGATTGCAAAATGTACACCAGGCATAACCGGTTCAAATGGCTCTCTGTATTCTTTGTGTCCGGTAAGTGCTACTGCACCCATACTTCTGCCGTGGAATGAATTCTCCATTGCAATAAATTCATAACGTCCGGTTTTTTTTGTGTACGCATATTTTCTTGCAGTTTTGATCGCACCTTCGATTGCTTCTCCACCACTGTTTGTGAAGAATACCTTGTACATACCGGTGATCTTTTTCAGATCTTCTCCTGCTTTACCGCAGGTTGTATTATAATACAGGTTTGATGTATGGATCATCTTGTCAATCTGAGCCTTTAATGCATCATTAAATTCCTTGTTGTTATATCCCAGAGAAGATACTGCATATCCTGCTGAGAAATCCAGATATTTCTTTCCTTCCGGATCATAGAGGTATGCGCCGTCTCCATGGTCCAATACAACCGGATAACGGTTATAAGTTTTTAAAATCGCGTCGTCCTCTTCCTGCATATACTGATTTACCATAAGAATTACCTTCTTTCTTTGTCTTCCCTTTAATCTTCTTCACCGTTTCTTAAAATTGCAGTTCCGATACCTTTCTTCGTGAAAATCTCAAGAAGCAGGCAGTGCGGAATTCTTCCATCCAGAATATGGACTCTGGACACTCCGTTTTCAATCGCTCCTACACAGTTCTGCAGTTTCGGGATCATTCCTCCGGAAATCGCTCCGCTTTCGATCAGTTCATTCGCCTGATCTACAGTAAGAGCTGTGATCAGAGAAGATTTATCCTCGTAGTCTCTGTATACCCCTTCAATATCAGAGAGGAACGCAAGCTTCTCAGCATGAACCGCTTTTGCGATCGAATAAGCTGCATCATCCGCATTGATATTATAAGTGTTGTAATCATCATCGATTCCGACCGGGCATACGATCGGGAGAAAATCTTTATCCAGAAGATCCAGAAGAACCTCTGCATTGACCTTCTTGATATCTCCTACAAATCCAACGTCCTGTCCTGTCATGGAAAGCTTTTTATCAACTCTTAAAAGTCCGCCGTCTTTTCCACTGACACCGATAGCACGGACACCAAGTTCTTCGACCATACGAACCAGATTTTTATTAACCTTGTTCAGTACCATCTCTGCAATTTCCATGGTCTCTGCGTCCGTCACACGAAGTCCGTCGATGAATTTCGGCTCCATTCCGGCTTTACTTACCCATTTACTGATCTCTTTTCCACCGCCGTGAACGATGATCGGTTTGAATCCAACCAATTTCAAGAATGTAACATCCTTGATGACATTTTTCTGGAGTTCTTCGTCCAGCATTGCACTTCCACCGTATTTTACAACGATGATCTTACGGTTGAAACGCTGAATATAAGTAAGCGCCTCAATCAGAACTTCTGCTTTGTCCAGATACTGCTGCATATCCTGATCCATTTTGCTTACCTCCTAGCTTCTGTAATCTGCATTGATGTCAATATATCCGTGAGTCAGGTCACATCCCCATGCGGTTGCGCTTTCGCTTCCCATCTTCACATCAGCAACTGCTTTTACTTCTTCCTGTGAGAGGATCTCCGTTGCTTTTTCTTCACTGTAATCTACCGCTGTACCATTTTCGATGATCTGGATCTTTCCTGCCTTGCTCTCGAAGAACAGATCCACCTTTTCCGGGTCAAACTGTGCTCCGGAATATCCCATTGCACAGAGGATTCTTCCCCAGTTTGCATCATGTCCTGCAATTGCTGTCTTGGTAAGATTTGAGCATACGATTGATTTTGCAAGTGTCTTTGCAGTCTCTTTTGTATCTGCGCCAACTACAGTTACTTCAAATAAAGCAGTTGCTCCTTCTCCGTCCCCTGCGATCTTCTTTGCAAGGTATTCGTTGATCTCATGCAATGCTTCCGCAAAGGTCTTATAGCTTTCACTGTCTACTGTGATCACTTCATTTTCAGCCATTCCGTTTGCAAGAAGAACTACAGAATCATTTGTAGAAGTATCTCCGTCTACGGAAATCATATTGTATGTATCATTGACATCATCACTGAGGGCTTTCTGAAGTGCCTCTTTTGTGATTGCTGCATCTGTTGTGATAAAGCTGAGCATGGTGCACATATTCGGATGGATCATACCAGATCCTTTTGCCATACCACCGATGGTAACGGTCTTTCCGGCAACCTCAATCTCTACTGCGATCTGTTTTTCACAGGTATCAGTCGTCATGATTGCTTTTGCTGCCTCAGTTCCGTTTGCCAGTGTATCATTTTTCTTTTCAGCAAGAGCCTTTACCCCTGCCACGATGCGATCAATTGGAAGCTGCTTTCCGATGACACCGGTCGATCCGATCAGTACACCGTCTGCATTAATTCCAAGAGCTTCTGCTGCCGCATCTGCTGTGTCCTTGCAGTAGCCAAATCCTTCCGCACCGGTACATGCATTGGCAATTCCGGAATTGACGATCACAGCCTGTGCTTTCACACCGCTCTTTACAACCTGCTGATCCCATTTTACGCATGCTGCCTTTACAACGTTTGTAGTAAATGTTCCTGCACATTCACATGGAACCTGGCTGTAGATCATTGCCATGTCGGTTCTGTCCTGATATTTGATCTTTGCTGCTGTTGATGCTGCCTCAAATCCTTTTGCTGCGGTCACACCGCCTTCGATAATCTTCATCGTATATAGCCTCCTTTAGCCCTCTTCGATAAATGCTGTAATATTTTCCTCATTTAAAACAAACTCATAGTAGTTGACATCCGGTCTCTTGGTCCATCCGATCGTATTCCAGAACGTATTGCCGATATCATTCTTTGTAAATGCGATCAGTGTGATCTTGTTGATATGTTCCTCTTTCAGAGCTGACATTGCATAGGCAACCATGCTCTTTCCGATCCCATGACAGCGGTACGCCGGATCTACACATACATGATAAAAACATCCGGTTCTTCCGTCGTGTCCGCAGAGGATTCCTCCTACTACTTTTCCGTCTATTTCGGCGATCACACTGGTTGTCGGATTCCTTTTCAGGAATCGTTCCACGCCTTCTTTTGAATCATCTATGCTCCGGATTCCAAATCCTTTGATCCGCATCCAAAGTGCATGAAGCTGGTCATAATCTTCTACTGTCATCGCACGAATAATTGTTGTCATATATTTTCCATTCCTTTTCTTTTTCTGCCGTGTTCTACGGGAACATCGGAACCAGATCAAGACCTTCACTTTCCGGAAGTCCAAAGATCAGGTTCATGTTCTGTACAGCCTGTCCTGCTGCACCTTTTACCAGGTTGTCAATCGCACCCATCATAATGATACGGTTTGTTCTCGGATCGATCTTAAATCCGATATCGACATAATTGCTTCCTTCTACCCATTTTGTTTCCGGGTAAACATCTTTCTCCAGAACGCGGACAAATTTTTCATTTGCATAATATTTATCATAAACTGCTTTTACTTCTTCCCAGGTAACATCCTTTGTAAGCTTCGCGTACTCTGTTGCCAGGATTCCTCTGTTCATCGGAACCAGATGCGGTGTAAAGTTGATCACAACCTCTTTGCCGCTCGCATATCCAAGCTGTTCCTCGATCTCCGGTGTATGTCTGTGTGTTGCCACACCGTATGCTTTCATATTCTCATTGACTTCACAGTACAGGTTCGGAACCTTTGCCCCTCTTCCTGCTCCGGATGTTCCGGACTTGGCATCAATGATCAGCGTATCCATATCGATCAGTCCTTCTTTTGCCAGCGGATAAGCAGTCAGGATGGAGCATGTTGTATAGCATCCAGGATTGGCGATCAGTCTTGCGCCTTTGATATCTTCTCTGTTCACTTCACACAGTCCGTAAACTGCTTCTTCGATAAACTGCGGGCTCTTGTGCTCAATACCGTACCATTTTTCGTAAGTCTTGACATCTTTGATACGGAAATCTGCACTCAGGTCGATGATCTTAACCTTTGATAAGATTTCTTCATTAACTAATGATGCGCACAGTCCCTGTGGAGTTGCTGTGAAAATCACATCTACCTGATCTGCAAGTTGTTCCATATTATCATCTAAACATACCGCATCTACGATCTGAAACATATTGCGGTATACATCTGCATATTTCTTATCAATATAGCTTCTTGAGCCAAACCATTTAATTTCTACGTCTTTATGTCCTGTTAAAATGCGAACCAGTTCTCCTCCGGCGTAACCGGTAGAACCGATGATTCCTGCTTTAATCATGTAAACCATCCTTTCGTAAATGCCGTATTTGTGTATAGATAGGCATAATCATAAATACTATAAACCCATTAATCCCTATTGTAAAGGGGTTCGCGGGAATTGGGGAAATGTTTTTTTGATTGGTGCGGGGACGCTCCTGCGCGAAATATGTTTGCACGCAACCGCGCTTGCGCTTGCCATGCATGCCTAAAGAAATATCCAGTGGATATTTCTTCGGCGCGTCTCAAACGCAGCGGTACTAGGCTCGGCTTTGCTTACGCTCGCCTTGCCAAGTGCCGGCGTTTTCGAGGGGTTGCTTAGCAAAGATATTTCGCGCAGGAGCTGTGCACTGACGAATGGGAACATTCTCCAATTGGGTGGGGCTGATGCTTGTCGACTCATTGTGGTGCAACGGGCGGGCGAGGCGGCGTCAAACTTCCTGCCTCATGCTTGACAGCATGAGGATTGGAAGTTTGACACCTGTCTCCCTTGGGAATGAAAGAATTCCATGTGATTTCAGCCGAGTTTTGGTTCAGCCTATCTTAAAAAACAATTATTATTCTATCTATTTTATTTTCCGATTGGTTTAGTATACATGGTTTTATTTGGGAAAGCAAGTGGTTTTTTTGATTTTTATGCATATTTCTGTGTATTTTTATGTATAATTTCTTATTTTTATGCATTGTTATGCATTTTTATTATTATAAGATGCATTAGGTCTGTATTCTTTTTATTGACTATTTTAGGAAAATTCAATTACTATTAAGGAAGTGATTGTAAAGGAGTTGTTATTTTATGGAACGGGATCTTACTTCGGGGAGTGTTTTTCGGAATGTGATTTATTTTTCGCTACCTTATTTTTTATCTTATTTTTTGCAGACGCTTTATGGGATGGCGGATCTTTTTATTGTTGGGCAGTTTGATGGGGTTGCCAGTACAACAGCTGTTTCGATTGGAAGCCAGGTGATGCATATGTTGACGGTGATGATCGTGGGGCTTGCGATGGGGGCTACGGTTTCAATCGGGCAGTCTATTGGAGCGGGCGATAAGAAAAGGGCTTCTGTGTTTGTGGGAAATACGGTGATTTTGTTTATGGGGATTTCTCTGGTGCTGTCGGTTTTGCTTCTGTTTTTTGTGAAGCCGACTGTTGCCGTGATGTCTACACCTGCGGAGGCTGTGTCAGGAACGGCAGCTTATCTGACGATCTGTTTTCTCGGGATTCCTTTTATTACGGCGTATAATGTGATCAGTTCGATTTTCCGCGGACTGGGGGATTCTAAAAGTCCGATGTATTTCATCGCAGTTGCATGTGCGGTGAATATTATACTGGATTATCTGTTTATCGGATTTTTCCATCTGGGAGCTTCCGGTGCTGCGCTTGGCACAACACTTTCCCAAGCGTGCAGTGTTCTGTTTGCACTGATTGCCATTAAACGTAAGCAGACCGGACTTTCTCTTTCCGGAGACTGTTTCCGCCCACAGAAAAAAACGCTTGGCAAAATTCTGAATATTGGGATTCCGGTAGCGCTTCAGGACGGATTTATTCAGATTGCTTTCATTATTATTACGATCATTGCCAACCGGCGCGGACTGAACACAGCCGCTGCTGTCGGCATTGTGGAAAAAATCATCAGCTTTCTGTTCCTGATTCCGTCTTCCATGCTTTCGACTGTTTCTGCACTCGCAGCTCAGAATATCGGTGCCGGAAAGTATGACCGTGCAAAGCAGACGCTTCGCTATGCCATGATGATCGCCATTGGATTTGGTCTGGTCGTCTCTATATTGATCCAGTTTATCGCAGCTCCGGTTGTCGGACTTTTCACTGCAGACGCAGCCGTTATTCTTCTCGGCGCGCAGTACATTCGCGGATATATCTGGGATTGTATTTTTGCCGGCGTTCATTTCAGTTTCAGCGGATACTTCTGTGCATGCGGAAAATCTGGAATTTCATTTTTACATAACCTGATCGCTATTTTGTGCGTGCGTATTCCGGGTGTTTATCTGACTTCAAAAATTTTCCCGCATACACTGTTTCCGATGGGACTCGCAACCGCTACCGGCTCCTTATTGTCTGTGATCATCTGCATCATTGCTTACCGATGGTTATGTGAAAAATCCGGAAAATAGAATACAGGATCGAACTCTTACGGATTTCTCCAAATCATCAAAAATGGTGACTCACTACGAGCCACCATTTTTGATGATCACTTATCTGATATGCGCTTCTTCATGTGCAAGCAGCCATTCTTTCTTTTCAAGTCCACCGGCATATCCGGTCAGGCTTCCGTCGCTTCCGATGACCCGGTGACAGGGAATAATCACAGAGATCGGATTATGTCCGACCGCACCTCCGACTGCCTGTGGCGAGATACTTTTCGCGCCCCGTTTTACTGCAAGGATCTTTGCGATCTTTCCATAAGTAATGGTACATCCATATGGGATTTTTGCGATAATCTTCCATACTTCTTTTCGGAAATCACTTCCTGCAGGTGCAAGAGGAAGTTCTTCCGGATCCGGATCCTGCCCTGCAAAATACCGATCCAGCCAGTACTCTGCCTGATCCAGTACCGGCAAGTCTTTCTTCTCCTCAAAATCTTCTATAATCTTGTCCATATAGTATTTCTGTCCTTCAAACCATGCACCGACAAGTACATCCTCCCGTGCTCCAAGCGTAATTTTCCCAATCGGCGAATCATAGTAGCTTACATACAGCATTTTTCATTCTTCCCCTTTTTCATCCGTCCTGATACCCATGTTTTTGAGGATTGCGAGAGTGCAAAGCACGTAGCAATCTGGTATCAAAGGGGTCAAAATACCTTTGGCCCCCAACATCTTAAAAATAAAAACAAAATTCCTTAACTTTTGTACCATTCAAATTATAAAATGGAGATTTTTTCCTGTCAATCTTCTTATCCGCGAATTTGTCCATTTCCAAAGATCACATACTTTTTCGTGGTAAGGGCTTCCTGTCCCCAGTCGCTTTCCTATGCCCAAGCGATCCGCTCATCAATCTGCCTTGCTGCTTCGTCTCCCCGGATCTCTACCCCTTTTGCCGAAAGCCGGTCACAGATCACCGGAAGCGCCTCCTCTGCAATTTTCTCATGAATCACTAAGGATTCACATGCATTGCATACACCAAGCCTCTGCGTCTTTGCATTCTCGATAATCTCCGCTGCCATCTGGACATCAGCAAATTCATCCACATAAATATGGCAGTTCCCCGTCCCAGTCTCAATCACCGGAACCGTACTGTTCTCCACCACAGATGCAATCAGTGAAGCACCTCCTCTTGGGATCAGTACATCCAGATAGTCCTTCATCCGCATCATTTCCAGAGCCGACTCCCGGCTGGTATCTTCAACCAGAATCAGCGCATCCGGTTCCATTCCCTTTTTCGCAAGTGCCCCACGGATTACCTCTGCTATAGCCCTGCAGGAATTTGCTGCTGCACTTCCTCCTTTTAAAACGGCGACATTTCCGGTCTTAAAGCAGAGTCCAAAGGCATCTGCAGTCACATTCGGACGGGCTTCATAAATGATTCCGACAACACCAAGCGGAACTCGTTTTTCTCCGATCTGCAGTCCGTTTGGCCTTGTTTTCATGGAAATGATCTCTCCCAAAATATCCGGAAGTGCTGCAATCTCCCTAAGTCCTTCTGCCATTTTCCGGATTCTGTTTTCATTT
>OGRR01000712.1_pt1 | contig 25926 bp, 20 predicted proteins | sample 1553511 | NCBI WGS metagenome assembly OGRR01 (sample SAMEA2580040, study PRJEB22360) | human gut metagenome | biome: human gut; feature: human-associated habitat; material: faeces | place: Denmark | collected 2008/2010 | reverse complement strand
CAAGTCCATCAATTCATCAACCATCTCATCGAAATGCACGCGGTTTTCCACGAAGCGGGTGTGAAGAACCTTGCCATCGCTTTGGGCCACGGTGTGCTCGATGCCTTGGCGAACCAGGGCAAGGCTGATAGATGCCAGGATTCCAAGTGTGGCGTTCAACACGTCGGTCTGGCCTTCGTCGGAAAGATGGTAGGCATGCGTGTCGCACAGCAACACCACATTGTGCTCGGTGGGACGGGAAGGCTCGCGTACCAGCAGGTCGTCGAAGCGCGCGGAGAGCTTCCAGTGCACCGATTTGAGCGAATCGCCGTTGTGGAAATCGCGCACCTCGAATACTTCAGTGCGGTCTTGACCCTTTTTTTGGCGGTCATAGGAAGAGCCGGAAAACGTGGTGAAGCTGGCGCGTTCGGAATGAATTGAAAGGTCGTTGATCTGGGGATATACCGTATATGAAGTGTTCAGGCTCTCTTGGCGCACCCTGATCTTGGTAAAGCCCATGATGTCGATAACGCGCATCGAAACAAGCGAGATAACAATGTGGCCGCAGGTGTCGGTTTCCAAAGGAAACAGGTATTTTTCGTGATGCGCGATAGAGGGAGCCAGGCTGACGGTAACGTTTTCGGTGGTGTCTAGAAGCAGGTTGCGGCAGGAAAGGGAAAGTTCCATGCGGCCGCGAAGCGGCATGGGGCGCTGCAGGGAAATTTCCAGGGTCTGCTCTTGCCCAACGGTGCAGGAAGGCTGTGTTTCGAATGCAACCCGGGTCTTCTTCGAGGCAGCCAAGCTTGCCGAAATGCCGGCAAACGGCGCAAGGGCAACCGCCACCGTCAGCGTTAATGCTGCGGCGCTGTTGGTTGCGATGAAAGTGCAAAAGGCACCTATCAGGGCAATTGCATATATGACTCTATTTACTGCCATGCTTGCCTTGTTCCTGCTGCGTTTCTTGACGGTCTACGTTGTGTTTGGCGGTTATCGCACGCTGTGCTGGCCCATGGAAGGGGCGGGCACGCTTTGCATAACCTGGTCAAGGATGTGGTCGGCGGTAATGGACTCGATGCGTGCCTGCGGTTTCAAAACCATACGATGGGCGCATACGGCCTTGAACACTTCGCGCACATCTTCGGGGGTTACGAAGTCGCGCTCGCGGATAAGGGCGCAGGCGCGCGCCATGCGGGCAAGGGCGATAACGCCACGGGGGCTTACGCCCAGTTCGACCAGGCTCTGCATGCGAGTTTCCTCGCACAGGCGCACGATGTAATCAAGCACGCTGTCGGCAATCTGCACGTTGCCCAGGAAGTTCTGCACGCCCAGCAGGTCGTCGCGGCTGACCTTCGGTTGGATGTCATCAAGCGGGTTGGAATAGCGCTTTGCCTTCAGGATGTTCACCTGGTCTGCGGCGGTGGGGTACCCGATGCTCAGGCGTACCATGAAGCGGTCAAGCTGGCTGTCGGGCAAAGGCTGGGTGCCGGCCGATCCTACGGGGTTTTCGGTTGCGATGCATACGAACGGACGCGGCACCGGGCGGGTTACGCCGTCTACCGTCACGGAAAGCTCTTCCATTACCTCCAGCAAAGCCGACTGCGTTTTGGCGCTGGTGCGGTTGATCTCGTCTGCTAGAAGCAGGTTGCAGTTAACGGCGCCCCAGTTGAAGGTAAACTCGCTGGTTTTGCGGTTGTACATGGTGAAGCCGGTGATGTCGGAAGGCATGGTATCGGGCGTGAACTGGATGCGCTTGCACTCCAGGTCGAGCGCTTTGGAAAGGGCCTGTGCCAACGTGGTTTTGCCGGTGCCAGGAACGTCTTCCAGAAGAATGTGACCGCCCGCGTAGATGGCCATCAGGGCCTTTTCCACGACGTCTTGCTTGCCAACAAGCGCCTTGTTCACCTCGGCGATGATAGATTTCGACTGCTCGACGATCATTTACTTCTCCCTTATGTAGGCCGATTCGGCTTCAGCTGCGGCCAGCTGCGCCTTAAGCTCGGCGATTTCGATAGGTTTGCCCGTGTGGCCGTTCATGCCGGCTGCGCGGGAATTGCGTGCGTCTTCCACGTAGTTGTTGGCGGAAAGGGCAATGATAGGCACGCTCTGAGCATCGTTGCGCGGAAGCGCACGGATGCGCCTTGCGGCTTCCCATCCGCTGAAGGTTGGCATCTGGATATCCATAAGAATGGCGTCGTAGGTGCCCGGCTGTGATTCGGCGAACATCTTCACCACTACCGGGCCGTCGTTGGCAATGTCTACGGAGGTGCCCAGGTTGCGCAGGACCTCGGTGGTGATAAGCGCGTTCAGGTCGTTGTCTTCCGCCATCAGGAAGTGCTTGCCCTTGAACTCGTACTCAAGGGTGTCCTTCTTGGAGCCGTGGTAGGTTTCAAGCATTTCGCCCTTTTCGGCAAGTTCTTCGGTTTGCGCGGCGGTTGCCGTTTTGAAGGGGATGTACACCGTGAAGTCGGTACCGTGGCCGATTTCGGTATCCACCACGATTTTGCCATTCATCAGGTCTACCAGGGCATTGGTGATGGCCATGCCCAAGCCCGTGCCGCCGTAACGGCGGGCAATGGTACGGTCTTCCTGCTCGAAGGGCTTGAAAATGCGGCTTACGAAGCGCGGGTCCATGCCCTTGCCGGTGTCTCGCACGCGGATCATGTAGTTCACTTCGTCGGCGTTGCGATACATTTCGCGGAAGGTGACGCTTACCTGGCCGCCCTTGTCGGTGAATTTAAGCGCATTGGAAACGAAGTTCACCAGAATCTGGTTCAGGCGCATGCGGTCGCCTTGCAGGTACACGGCGTTGCATTCCACGGTTTCCACGGTGAAGGTAAGGCCTTTGTCGGACGCCTGGCCTTCGAACATGGTGCGCAGCTCCTTTGCCACAAGACGCAAGTCGAAGGGGCGTTGCTCAAGCTCCACATGCCCGCTGTTCAAGCGGCTCATATCAAGGACGTCGTTTACCAGCGAAAGCAGGTAGTCGGAAAGGTCGGATGCGCGGGAAAGGTCGTCTAGCAGGCGTTCTTCCTGGCTGCAGTGCTGCTGTGCCAGAGCGATCATGCCCTTGATGCCGTTGAGCGGTGTGCGGATTTCGTGGCTCATCTGGCTCATGAAATCAGCGCGGTCGCGCACGGCGGCAACGGCTTTGTCTCGCTGCTTTTCCAAGGATTCCACTTTGCCGTATTCGGCGGTGATGTCGGTGATAGTGGCGAAAAAATAATCGCCGTTCAAAACCGGGCAGACGTCAACGCGTAGGCGCTTCTTCTGCTGCGGGGTGGTGGGTGCAAGGTAGGTGGCCTCTAGCTGGAGGGGCGAAAGCCCGTCCCAGTTCTTCGCTTGTCGTTTAAGCGTTGCGTAGTCGTCTTCGGCGGCAAAGCGGAAGAGCGTTTCCACATCGTCTATCAGGCGTGCGGGGGCAACGCCCATCACGCGCTCGAAATTCGACGAGATGTGAACGGGGTACAGGTCGCTTTTGCGCAGGAGAATCTGCACGTTTTCGCCAGCTTGCTGCTGCGCTTTTTCGAAAAGATCGTAATTGCGGTTATCACTGTCTTTTTTGCGCGATCCGAATAGGCCCATGGCACCCCACCTCCATCCTTCCGATTATCCCGTGTAACTGGGCAAATAGCAACGAAAAGTGTGGTATTGGGAAATGTTTTGACTGCCCTTGGTCAGATGGCGCTATATGTGGCGGGACGCTTGCGTGAAAGACGGGGTTTTGCCTGCTAGGACCGATATCGCGCATTGCGCTACGGCAAGGGCAAGCATGAAGGCAAGCGGCGCGGCGAACCCGGCTGTTGCTTCGACAAGTGCTCCGAACACGAATGGCCCGCATGCGGCAATCAGGTAACCCAGCGACTGCGCGAATCCGGAAAGCGCGATGGTTTCTGCGTGCGTTCTGCCCCGCAGCGAGATAAGGGTTAGCGCCACTACCAGGGATGCGCCCTGGCCCACGCCTCCGAAGATGCTCCAAACAAGGGAAAGTTGCGGAGCGAAAAGCCAACCTGCCGTGGCAACAACTAGAGGGGCACTTGCCAAGAGCCCTGCGCAGATTTGGTTGCCACGCACATACATGAAGCGGGGGATTGCCAGCCCGGAAAAGATACCAAGCATCTGGAATATGAAAAGGTGGATGCCTGCTTCGCCGTTTGAAAATCCCGCAGTGGTGGCAATGCTGGGAAGCCAATTGCAAAACGTGTAGAACGCGGCGGACTGTAAGCCCATGAACAGTGTGACCAGCCAAGTGGAAGGCCTGCGCAGCAACGTACGCATGGGGTGTTCGGGGCTTGCGTCTTTAGGGCAGCTGGCGGGTTCAGCTTGATGCTTTCGGGATGCCGCGTTCCTGGTTGCGCTTGCTTGTGCGTTCCTGGTCGCCTCGATTTCCAATGCGGCATTTTCGGCTTCGGGGATCGGGGCGCCTTTGCGCTGGTGCGCACTTTCTTCTTGTGCGGAGGGCATATGTGCCTTGCGTGGCGTTTCTTTATGCGTGGCGCATGCTGCTTCGTTTCGTTTCCGCAGGTAACGCGAGCGCAGAAGCCATAGAATGGCTGCGATGAGCGCAGGCAGCGCCCACAGCGCAAGCGCCGGCTGCCATCCTCCTAGTGCGTCGGCTGCGGCAGAGGCGCTAAGCCCCGCAATCGCCGAACCTGATGTTACGCAGGCGGAGTACGCGCCGGTGGCAACGGGAATGTTTCCGGAAAAATCGCGCTTTACGATGGCAGGTGCCAGCACGTTTCCCACGGCAATGGATGCACCTATTAATAATGTACCGGCCCATACGGCGCCTTCGCCGAAAAACGAGCGAACAAGGCATCCGGCTGCAAGCACAATCAGCGCCCAGAACAGCACTTTGTCGGTGTCGAACTTTGCTGTGATGCTGCTGACGAAGATGCTGAACAACGCAAAGGCCAGCAGGGGGAGCGCGCCCAGAAGCCCCTGCAGCGATTCGCCCCATCCGAAAGCGGCGCCGATGTTGGAAAGCAGCGGCCCAACCGCAACGATGGCAGGGCGCAGGTTCAGCGCCACCAAGAAAATAACGCAGCTTATTAAGAGCGTGGTTCGTTTGCGCTGCTTAGGTGGCTGCATCTGGTTCTGCTCCTTCTTCTTGTGGCTTTCCGCCAGCTGAACATTTCGGCTTTACTTTGGGGCATTCATGGTTGCGCCTTGGCTGGCGCATAGCTGCCTGGCAAGTTTCGCGCGAAACGTATGCCCAATGTGCCTTTTTTGACGAATCGAGCCTCTTCGTGGCAAGAATCCTTCCAAACGTATTCATTTTCACGTTGGAATGGCAAAAGGGGGCCCAAACGTATGAAAACAGGCGCAATTTCGGCTTAAGAGCATACGCTACGGCGAAATTTTGCCACGAATCTCTCGAATTTCGCGGAAGTGCTTCCAAATCATACGTAAGGCGCAAATTTTGCTATTGCTTGGTCCTTTGGCTGGGCCGTGCGCCCTTTATTCGAGTGGATTTTTTCTCGCGCGTGCAAGACCTCTCGCACACCTCTCGGGAGGGGCGTCCAGGTGCCCTCGCAAAATTCACACGCCCTATAACGACGGGCTCGCCTCGTCACGCGTAATTCCGTCGTTATGGAGGCAAAAGATGGCAAACGGAGAAAGAGAAGTGCGCTTTCCCCAAAGCGGTTTCCGCACGCTGCAAGAAGCAAAAGCAGAGCGTTGCAGGCAAGAACCTCAAAGCGAATGTTCCGCCTGCCGCCTAGTTGGGTCGTTTGAGCTTGCTGTTCAACGGTTGAACAGCTTTCGTGAAAACGGGGAGGTGAGAGAAACCGAAATGGCAATGCGGGAATGGAAGATATCCCAGGTTGAAAAGCTGATTGGCCTTTCGCGGCGCGACATTCAACGGGCGTGCTACAGCGGGAAAGGCGGTGTAGCCATATTGCAGCCCGAGGACAGCTCATGGGGCAAGCGCGGCTATTCCGTCGAAGATTTGGCGAAGCTGTTCGTGGTGAAGTGCCATCGGGGAAAAGGCATGAGCCTGGTAGAAAGCGCCGAAGCGTTCAGGAAGTTCGACGAGGCCGAGCGGGGCTATTCGATGCTCGATGCCCAGGTTTCTCTCATGCTTGCTCAGCGTGATGAGCTGGAGCGACAGATTGCTTGCGGTGAGTTGATAAACGCGGCGTTGAGAGATGGCGCGATATTCGATCGGCTTGTTTACTCGTATGCGCTAAGGGCGGTTGTCGATGGAGCGTGTGAAGCCGGTAAGCCCGTTGAAGCGTATTTTGCGTTGCTTGATTGGCTCGCTTCCGTCGAGAAGGAAGAGCTGCGTGCTTTGAAGGAGGCGGTCTTGCATTGTTTGGATGCTGGTGAAGCGCCTGATTCCGCAAGCGTGCAGGGGCTTCTGGAAAAGGAGCTGAATCTTATTTCCGACTCGGCGGATGGCGTGAGCGCGTTTGAGGTGGTCCAGGCCCTTCTTTGCGTTCTGCAACAACCAAGCATGGAGCCGGTTCTAGAGCTATGTCTTGGGCCTGGTTCGTTCGAATTCGTCGATGAAGCGGTTGGAACAGCGGTGCGGCAAAAGCAATTGCTGCAAACCCAAGGTGCTGGCAATTAGTTGGCTAGCGTTAAAGAAAGGAAAAGAGATGAAAAAAATCAAATGGCTCGTATTGGCCGCCGCAATCTGCGCAATGGCCCTGTGTCTTGCGGGATGCGGGAGTCAGGAGCAAAGCGGACAGCAAGAGGCGAAAGACAATGGTCTTTCTGCCGCAAACACTACGGATGGAATTATTGAAGACATACAAAACGATTTCAAAAAAACCAAGGAGGGGATTTTAGACAAAGAGGCCGAGGCGAAATCGACGGCAGGCGATTCGTACGAAAGCTACATTGCTGGTAAAGACGCAATAACCGATTGGTATGCATCAACAAAGGAAGCTTCTGAGCAGCTGATGGATAGAACTGAGAAAAACGCCGTAGCGTATTACAAAGTGGTTGCTGCTGGTGCTAGCGGAAAAAGTTACAGCGATATCAAGGATGAAATGATGAAATTCTATCGTGCCATTTACGAGGACGAGATGAAGAACATATATAGGGACATCTATCAGGATGCGATGAAGGACATATATGACACCTATTATGGCAAAGTCCTTCCATCGGCATCTGGCAAGGTCGAATATAAAGTGCTTTCAGACGAATATACGGAGTTTTATCGGGCTTATTCGGATGCTCGGTCTGATCAATACCGCATTTATTCTGACGCGCAATCAGATCTGTACCGTGACTATTCCGATGTAATGTCTGCGTTCTACAACAAGGACTACGACGTGGACAAAACATTAGGTAATAAATAGCCTTACTAGATACACCTATTGCCGTATCTATTGCCATTGACGTCTACCGCTTCCTCGGGGGGGGGCGGTAGACTTTATGCTGAATTTGGGAGCATCAATCCACCAATAGGAGGGGTTAATGATGGCTGAAGAAGAATTCCAAGATGATTTCAAAGAGGATGAGCTGAAGAAAGAAACGGAAAAAGCAATAAACAAAATCGCTTTTCCCGATACTGATAATGCGACAAATGAAGAGCTGGAAGAGTTTGTCGTCAAGGTGCTGAAGTGCGTTGCGTCATTAAAAGCGGTAAAAATCGACAGAGCCCACTTCCTTCGTTCTGAGCTAAAACGTCGCTGCCCTGAGATTGATGCGGATTTGGCGGTAGAGAAAACTCCTATCGAGGCCGGTGTTTCTCCCCAGGATTTGGACAGGATTGCGGTTGACGTTATAGATATTGAAACAAGGAAATGCTCTGCGTTGTCTTTTCTTGCCGGATTGCCCGGCGGAGTTGCGATTGCCGGCTCGATAACAGCTGATATTGCTCAGTATTTTGCGCACGTTATGAGAATCGAGCAGAAGTTGGCTTATCTCTATGGTTGGCAATCCTTCTTGAACGAAGGCAATGAGGTTGACGATGAGACCGTTGGCCTTTTAATTGCTTTTCTTGGTGTGGTTCTTAATGTTGCGGGCGTTGCTGGATCGATAACGAAAATTGCTGCGGGTTCCGCTCAAAAAGGCGTTGCCTCGGCTATCGAAAGGCAGGCGCTAACCAAATTGCCTTGGTGGAAACCCGCAAAGCGGGTTGTTAAAGTTCTTACCGAAAAAACCATGACCAAGAAAGTGTTTGCTAATGCGGTTGCCAAGAAGGCTGTTCCTGTGGCAGGTGCGTTTATTTCAGGTGGTTTAACGTACGCATCGTTTAAGCCAGGTGCTGAGCGGCTCCGCAAGCATCTCAGGTTGCTTCCTGTTTCCGGAATAGATGAAGCTGAGATTGATGGGGCGACGAAAAGCGTTGTGGACGAAGCCGTTGAGGGGGCTTCAAAAGCAGCCCAGTCAGCAGGTGCTGCAGTGGTTTCTGCAGGCAGGCAGGCTGGCGAAGCCGCGCATGAAGGTGCGCAAATTGTTGGTGGTGCCGTAGGAAAGGGCGTTCAGGCCGCCGGTAAAGGTTTGGGTGAAGTTGCTAAGGGCGTTGGCGGCTTCCTTGGGTCAGTCGGCAAGAAATAACCTTAAACTCAAAGGCGAGCAGAAATTCTGTTCACCTTACTTTTGTATAAGCGAAAGGGGAATCGCTATGGGGAGTTTTAGGGAGATCGATCCGGCGCAGTTCAAGCGCCGCTACTTGGATGTGCCGTATGCCAACGAAGATCCGCGTCAGGTATTCGACCTGTGGTTGCCGAATGAAGGGGAGGGGCCATTCCCTCTTATCGTGTTCGTGCATGGCGGTGGCTGGGTTTCGGGCAACAAGCGTGAAAACACGATGCCGGGCGTGTTTAAGTTCCCTTCTCAAGGCTATGCCGTAGCCTGCGTCGAGTATCGCCTGGTGCCTGATGTGCGTTGGCCCGAACCTTTGGAAGACGTTCGTGCAGCAATTCGCTTCCTTCGCGCTCATGCCGCTGAATACAACGTGAATGCTGAAAATATTGCCCTTATGGGCAATTCTGCAGGCGGACACCTGGCTTGCATGGTTGCCGCCCTGGCGGGCCGTCCCATAATGAATGGGCGACGTTACGGCAACTTGGACCAATCCGATGCGGTGCAGTGCCTTATCAGCGTGTATTCGCCCACTGATATGTACCAGCTCGACTTATGCGACCGTACCACGCCCGAAGATCAAGCTGCCGCGACCGATGGCCACACCGCTCGCGGCGATACTGGCGAAAAGGGTATGGGCAAAATGCACAACCAGCTTATGGGCGCAAGCTGCATCGACAATCCGGAAATTGCCGCAACGGCAAGCCCCATCAAGTTCGTGAACAGGGATTTCCCGCCTGCCTATTTCCTGCAAGGCGTGCAAGACCGCATCATTCCCTACACGCAATCGGTTGCAATGGTGCGCATGGTCAACGAAACCTGCGGTGAAGGCCATGCGAAGCTGAAGCTGTTTCCCAATGCCGACCACGGTGCCGAAGAAATGAAAACCGATGAAGAAATAAATCTCATTCTCGATTTCATCGACCAGCACATTTGGCCCGGAAAGCATGAGCGCACGCCGCTGCCAAAGGAAATAGCGGTGCTGTAGCGCCTTTCAACGATGCAAACGATTCAATCGGATTAATCGATGTGGCCGGGAGCGCTGTTTCGCTCCATTCGCAAGCACTCAAGTCCTTTGAGTGCCAAAAAATTTGGCAACAGGGAGGTAACGAAACGGGAAACCTTGCGTTACCTTGTTTTGAAAACGGTGCGAAATTTGCAAAATTGCAGTGAATAATCCCAGGTCAAACGCTTAGTACTTTCGGTTTTCGCCATTTAAAATATCTAAGTGCCATACACTCAAGTTTTCTCCACCAACAGTTGCATTCCATTCTTAAGTTGCTAGTATGTATATCCGTTAGCACTCCTTACTGATGAGTGCTAAAGCTTTGGTAATAAACGCGCCCCACGCTGGGCGCGAATCAAAATGGCGAAAGGAAGCATGCTATGAATCTCAAGCCGCTCGGTGATCGCATCATCGTCAAGCAGGACGAGGCTCAGGAAACTACGGCTGGCGGTCTGTACATCGCTGCAGAGTCTAAGGAAAAGCCCCAGTCCGGCGTTGTTCTGGCTGTTGGCGAAGGCAGGGTGAACGACAAGGGCGAGCACCTTCCCATGCCCGTTAAGGCCGGCGACCATGTTCTGTACGGCAAGTACGGCGGAACCGAAGTCGACGTTGAGGGCGAAAAGGTTCTGATCCTTCGCGCAGACGACATCTACGCTGTTTACGCAGAGTAGTCAAGCCAAGTGGCCGCATAACTCGGGGCGGCGCACGTTGGCGCGCAATACCGCGCTTCATTCGGTACTACTTCATTTGAAAGGAATTTCAATATGGCTAAGGAAATCAAGTTCGAGGCTGATGCCCGCGCTGGCATGGCCGAGGGCGTTAAGAAGCTCGCAGACGCTGTAAAGGTAACCCTTGGACCTAAGGGCCGCTACGTTGCCTTGGAGCGTTCCTTCGGTGCTCCTTTGGTAACCAACGACGGCGTTACCGTTGCTCGTGAAGTTGAGCTCGAAGACCCGGTGGAAAACATGGGCGCTCAGCTGGTTAAGGAAGCAGCTGTTAAGACCAACGACGTTGCTGGCGACGGCACCACCACCGCAACCTTGCTTGCTGACGTTATCGTAAGCGAGGGCCTGCGCAACGTAACCGCTGGCGCTGACGCATTGGGCATCCGCCGCGGCATCGACAAGGCAACCGACGCCGTTGTTGCCGCTATCAAGGCAGACGCAACTGAAATCTCCACCAAGGAGCAGATCGCAAACGTCGGCACCATTTCTGCTGGCGACCCTGTTATCGGCGAAAAGATCGCCGAGGCAATGGACGAAGTTGGCAAGGACGGCGCAATTTCCGTTGAGGACAGCCAGACCTTCGGCATCGACATCGACGTTGTTCAGGGCATGCAGTACGACCGCGGCTACATTTCCCCTTACATGGCAACCGATTCCGAGCGCATGGAAGCCGTTCTGAACGATCCGTACATCCTGCTCACCGACCTCAAGGTAACCTCCATTCAGGACATGGTTCCCCTGCTGGAAGGCATCATGAAGGCTGGCCGTCCGCTGCTCATCGTTGCTGAAGACGTTGAGGGCGAAGCTCTGGGCACCTTGCTGCTGAACAAGCTGCGTGGCACCCTGAACGTAGTTGCCATCAAGGCTCCTGGCTTCGGCGATCGTCGTGCTCGCATCCTGGAAGACATTGCTGTTGTTACCGGCGGCAAGGTTGTTTCCAAGGACTTCGGCATGACGCTTGCAGACGTAACTGTTGATGCTCTTGGTACCGCTAAGACTGTCAAGGTTTCCAAGGACGCAACCGTTATCGTCGACGGCGCTGGCGACAAGGCAGCCGTTGAGGCTCGCGTTGCTCAGATGCGCAACGAAATGGAGCACCTTACCTCCGACTTCGACAAGGAAAAGCTGCAGGAGCGCCTGTCCAAGCTTTCCGGCGGCGTTGCTGTTCTTAAGGTTGGCGCTGCAACCGAGTCCGAGCTCAAGGAAAAGAAGAGCCGCATCGAAGACGCTCTGCAGGCAACCCGCGCTGCAGTTGAGGAAGGCATTGTTGCTGGCGGCGGCGTAGCCCTCATCAACGCAATCGAAGCACTCGACAAGGTCGAGGTTTCGAACGCAGACGAGCAGGTTGGTGTTGACATTATCCGTAAGGCACTCGAGGCTCCTATGCGTGCAATCGCAACCAATGCTGGTTACGAAGGCTCCGTTATCGTCGAGAAGGCAAAGGCCTTCAAGAAGGGCGAAGGCTACAACTTCGCAAACGGCGAAGAGGGCAGCATGATCGAAATGGGCGTTTCCGATCCTGTGAAGGTTACGCGTACCGCTCTGCAGTCTGCTGCATCCGTTGCTGGTCTTATCCTCATCACCGAGGCAACCATCAACGAGATCCCCAAGGAAGGTCCCGACCTGTCCGCACTCGCCGGTGCAGGCCAGGGCGGCGGCATGGGCATGATGTAAGCCTTGCACACCCACTCGTGCAATGAAAAGCGCTCCTTCGGGAGCGCTTTTTTTGTTGCGCTCGGTTCGCGGTGCTGCGGGGTTGTGCGACATCCTGCCGGCCGACATTCGGCACGGCTTAAGGCCCGAAACGCTTCGGCGCGGCTGCGGGGTTCGTGCCTCGTATCCGTTTTGCCTGTGCTTGCCAGTGTGTCGTCTTGCTTTTCGCCCTTGGTTTTACCGCTTTAACACGTGGTTTCATTTCCTATTGCTATGGTTTTGTGAAGAATGATTCGTTTCGTAACTTCATCCTCTCAGCAGGAGTACCCTCGCGTGCGGGCCAACGGCCTATTGAACGTGTTCGTTGGTTATTGATGTTGTTTATTAAGGAATGCAAGGGAAGAAGGCCTTACTTCAATGGAGGTATTTCAGCACACGTTTACGCAGATGCTGATGTTGTTCGCGATTATGTTATGTGGCTTTGTGGCAAGGAAGAAGCGCATGACCGACGACCTGTTCGATGGCAATCTCTCCAAGCTGGTGATGTCCATCACACTTCCCGCCACCATTCTGAATTCGGTGCTGTCCGATAGCCAGTTGCCTCCCGATGAAGTGATTCTTACCATGTTCGGCTACGCAGCTCTGTACTTTGCAGTTGCCACGGTGTTCTCGTATGCTGTCGCGCATATCGTGTACCGCAAGCTCGACCGCCCCGCACGTGGTGCGCACGCCTTCATGATGATGTTCGGCAACGTGGGCTTCTTGGGCTTTGCGGTTCTTGCGGCCATTTTCGACGACAGTGCAGTTCTGTATGCTGCGGTGTTCAACATCGTTTTCAATGTGGTGCTGTTTTCCCTGGGCGTGTTCTTCGTTGCTGGAAACGACGAGCAGACGAAGGAAAAGCGCAGCCTGAAAATGCAGTTGAAGGCATTGGGGCATACCCTTACCAAGCCGGTGATGCTGGCTTCGTACGCTGCTATGGCGTTGGCGCTGCTGCACATCACCGACAATGGCCCTATTGGCCAAACCTGCAGCATCTTGGGCGGTATGACAGTACCGGCCGCAATGCTCATCATCGGTTCCACGTTGGCGAAGATGCCCGTGCGTGAAATGCTCTTCGACGGTTGGAGCTACCTCACCACGTTCATTCGCCTTATCGTTGTGCCAGTGGGCATGTATTTCTTCTTCGGCCTGTTCGTGGACGATTCGTATTTGCTTGCCATCCTGGTACTGCTTGCAGCAATGCCTGCAGCGTCTAACGGCACCATGCTGTGCCTGGCTTATGACGGCGACACCCGTACTATGTCGCGCGGCACATTCCTCACCACGGTGTTTTCCCTGGTGACGCTGCCGGTAATCGCGCTTATCGTGGTGTAACAGGCTTTTGCAGCTCACGGCCGCAAGGCCCTTTCCGATCGAATGCGTAGTTCGATAAGCCGTTTATTCGGCTCGGCTCCTGTTCTTCTGTCACGCCGTTTGGCTTGTTGCGAGGGGGGGGTCGCATCCCCGCTCGTTTGCCCGGTGCGTCGTTGCCTGCCGTTCCCCTTGGTATTCATCCCCTATAATTGCAATGCGCCTGAAAACGCAGCGGCGCAGATGGGGAAGGGGACCGTTCGTGGAAGTGCTTCAGCATGCTGGCCTGCAGATGCTCATCCTGTTCACTGTCGTGTTGCTGGGTGCGGTTGCGCGCAAGCTCCATCTGATGAACGATGATTTCGATGCGCTTCTTTCCAAACTGGTCATGACGGTGACGCTGCCGGGTATGATCTTGAACTCGGTTCTGGGCAACAGCAACCTACCCGACTCGCAGACCATCGTCATGGTGATGGTGTACTCCACTGTGCTGTATATTTTCGTGTGCCTCTTTGCATGGGTCTTCGTGAAGGTGGTGTACCACGGGGTTCCCAAGCCCGCCCAAGGAGCGCATGCCTACTTGATTTCGTTCGGCAACACGGGATTCATTGGCTTTGCGGTAGTTGGCGCCATCATGGGAAGCGATTCGGTGCTGTATGCCGCCATCTACAACATCCCCTACAATGTGTTCCTGTTCTCTGTGGGAATGCTGTTCATTGCAAGTACCGGCGATGATGGCGTTGCCGCGAAAAAGCCAGTCAAAGAGCAGCTCAAGGCTATTGGCAAGCAGCTTTTAAGTCCGTGCTTAATCAGCTGTTTTGCTGCGGTTGCGTTGGCTCTTTTCGGCATTACCGACGACGGCTACGTGGGGCAAACCTGCAATCTGCTAGGTCAGATGACGGTGCCCGCCGCCATGTTGGTTATCGGGTCCACGCTGGCAAAACAGCCCATCAAGCAGATGCTCAACGATGGTTGGAGCTACCTGACCTCGATCATGCGCTTGGCAGTTGTGCCTCTGCTTATCTTCTTTATTGGTGGTTTGTTCATCCACGATCCGTACATTTTGGCAGTAATCGTTATCGAATCTGCCATGCCCGCTGCTTCTTCCGGCATCATGATGTGCCTTGCATACGGCGGCGACACCATGACCATGTCGCGTGGCACGTTCATCACCACCATTCTCTCGCTTGTCTCGCTGCCTCTACTGGCGATGCTTGTGGTGTAATTCGGCTGGCCTTTGGTCGTCTGTCGGCACTTTTTGCACCAGCTTGGTGTTGGTCTAGCGCCTCAAAACCAAATAAAGGCCCTTTGTTGGCAGAAAAATCGACTTGGGAACGGTTGTTTTTGCCGAGTGATGCCATTATTTATACAAATAGTCCAGTTATGTTGTATAAAACGGTGCCAATCGGCTCAAATTGCTACTGTTCGGCCCTGTTGCCGGGTTTGTCATCGTTCCCAACTCGACTATTTTGCCAAGAAAGCCCCGATCTTTGGTTTTGACGCCGTGCGCTAAGATAAAAGCTGCCGATTTCCCATTTGCAGACGAAGGACCACGATGATCGAGCATCCCGTTTCACTTGAAGATCCGCGCCTTGATGTGTATGCGCGCTTAACCGAGCTCCAGCTGCGTAACAGGCTTGAGCCCGAAAAGGGGATCTTCATCGCCGAATCGGACAAGGTGATCGATCGTGCTTTGGCAGCGGGGTACCAGCCCCTGTCTCTTTTGGTGCCCGAGCACCGCTTTCAGCGCATGGCTGGCCTGATAGAACGTATGGGAGGCAACAAGCCCGTTGAAGAAGGCGGCCTTACCGTATTCGTCATGCCAGCTGAAGAGGTCGAAAAGCTGGCAGGTTACGAACTTACCCGTGGAGTGCTGTGCGCCATGCGCCGCAAGCCTCTGCCGACGGTAGAGGAAGTGGTGGCGAATGCCCGTCGCATCGCCATTCTGGAAGACATAACCAACCACACCAATGTAGGCGCAGCATTCCGCAGCGCTGCTGCCTTGGGCATCGATGCGGTTCTGTGCACGCCGGCATGCTGCGATCCGTTGTACCGCCGTGCCGTGCGCGTTTCCATGGGTACGGTGTTTCAGGTGCCGTGGACGCGCATCGGCGAAGTGCCGGGGGAAGAATGGCCCCGTGGTGGCATTGCCAAGCTGCAGAGCCTCGGATTCAAAACTGCCGCCATGGCGCTTGACGATAATTCGGTAAGCCTCGATTGCACCGAGCTTAAGGAATGCGAAAAGCTGGCCATTATCATGGGCACAGAAGGGGATGGCCTTTCGCAGCACACCATTGCCGCATGCGATTACACAGTGAAGATTCCTATGGCTCACGGCGTCGACTCGCTTAACGTTGCTGCGGCAAGCGCCGTGGCGTTTTGGGAATTGCGTGTGCGCTGATTTTGCTTGTGATTCACGTGCGCTCTTGGCTTGACGCCGCTGAATACGCTATAATGCCAAAACGCCCATAGGGCATATACGCTGGGCCATCGTCCAATGGCAGGACCCTGGTTTTTGGTACCAGTTATGTAGGTTCGAATCCTGCTGGCCCAGCCAAATCTAAGAGTGCAGAGCCGCCTTCGGGCGGTTTTTTGTTGCATTGTTGGTTGCAAAGGGTTCGAACCGATGAGGTGAAATCCCGTCAAGAAAACGTGCCAGTGGCACGTTTTTAGGGATTTGCCCGCAGGCGCGCAGCAGCCAAGGGGAAGAGCGTTCGAAGAACGCGGGAATCCTGCTGACCTAGCCAAATCTGAAGGCAGGACAGCCTGACTGCCCGTTAAATCAAAAGCGCAGATCCTAATCTTGGAATCCGACCTGTCGCTTTGGCTGACGCGTACGCCGATCTGCGAATTCGCTTTGCCCTTCGGCGTGGAATGCGGTTTCGTATATTCTGGTGCGTTATCATAGCGGGATGCAGTATTTCGTTTGAAAGGCTTGTTCATGGCTGAATATATTGAAGGAAAGCGTCCTGTTCTGGAGGCTTTGAAGGTGGGCGTTCCAGTTAAACGCCTGTATGTTGCTGAGGGCCTCAAGGGCGACAAGGCGGTCGATGAAGTGATTCGCCGCGCCCATAAAATGAAGGTTTCCGTGAAGCAAATAAAGCGCCACGAAATGGATGAACGCTCTGAGCGTGGATCTCACCAGGGGCTTATGCTCGAAACCGGTTCGTATCAATATTCCAGTGTGGGCGAAATCGTCATCGCGGCCAACAAGCACGCCGAAGCCAACGATGGAAAAGCGCTTATCGTGGTGCTCGACCATATCACCGATGCGGGCAACTTGGGCGCTATTGCCCGTTCCGCCGAAGTTGTGGGCGCATCGGGCATCATCATTCCCAGCAAGCGCTCGGCGCGTGTGACGGCTGCAACGTATAAAAGCTCTGCTGGCGCGGTTTCGCACATCAAAATCGCCCAGGTAAGCAATGTGGCCCAAACCATCGAAAACCTTAAGAAGGAAAACTTCTGGGTTGCCGGCGCGTCCGAAAAAGCCCAGCAGTGCATTTGGGACTCGCCGTTGGCGGGCCGTTTAGTTCTGGTTATGGGCAACGAAGGCGAAGGCTTGGCGCGTCTTACCCAGGAACGCTGCGATTTCCTTATTGCCCTGCCTCAGGCAGGCGAGGTTGGCTCCCTGAATGTCGCCCAGGCTTCTACTGCTTGCATGTACGAGTGGATGAGGCAGTGCCGTGGCTAAAAAGCGAAACAAGCTCCTTATTGTTGACGGCTACAACGTGCTGCGCAGTGGGCAGCGCTATGTGCATATGCAGCGCGAAGAGGACTACACGCACGAAACCTTCAACAAGGTTCGCGAAGCGTTGATCAGCGACGTTGCGGCATTTGCGGGCACTGAATATAAAGCAATTATCGTGTTCGACGCAGCCGACAATCCCGAATCAGCCGGCAAAACCGAGCGTATCGGGGGAGTGAAGGTGAAGTTTTCCCCGTATGGCTCTTCTGCCGACAAAGTGATCGAAAAGCTTGCGCACGATGCGCGCGAAAATCACCTCGAGGTAATGGTGGTTACCAGCGACGCCACCATTCAAGACACCGTGTTCGGCGGCGGCGTCGACCGTATGAGCGCAAACGGCTTCAGCCTTGAAATGGAAGATTTAGGCGACGAAGCCCAGCGAGACCGCTCCATTGAAGTGCATCGCCGCGCTACGGTGGCCGAGCGTATCAGTCCCGAAATGCTTGCCAAGCTCGAAGCGCTTAGGGACGGAAAATAGCCTGGCCGCAAAACCGAATCGTTAGAAGCGGGCCCCAATGTCAAAAAAAACGGCAAAGGGGCCCGCTTTTCTATTTTGTGAAAGAATGGGTTCGGCTTTTCTTTCTTCAACAGCTCATGCTGTTTCGTTGCATTCCCTATGCCGTTTCTAACAATTTCAACTGGGTCTATTACCTAAAGCAATAACTTCGATCCATAGCTTCGCTCCTACTAACCTATAATAATTGCAATGGTTTGTGATTCTTCGGGCGCAACATGCGCACCAAGGGCGCTGCGCGTGCAACGTTCGTGCAAAGGGCAGCCCGGGGAGAGGAAAGGAGATCCAATGAAACCACTTAAGGGAATCAAGGTCATCGACCTCACCACCTACATGGCAACGCCGGCAACCGGCCGCGTTCTTGGCGAATGGGGCGCCGATGTTATCAAGGTTGAAGCGGCGAAGGGCGATCCGCTGCGCGTTACCCAGGCAGCGGTATTCAACATGCCTATGTCCGACGACGAAAACCTTGCATTCGATATGTGCAACCTGAACAAGCGCTTCATTTCGCTGAACCTGAAAAGCGAAACCGGCGCAGAGGTCATGGACAAGCTGCTTGCCGACGCTGATGTATTCCTCACCAATACCCGCACTAAGTCTCTGAAGAAGATGGGCCTTGACTGGGAAACCCTGCATGCCAAGTATCCGAAGCTCATCATGGCTCACGGCTTGGGCTACGGCAAGAAGGGCCCCGAAAAGGACGACCCGGGCTTCGATGTAACGTGCTACATGGCCCGCGGCGGCGTATTCGGCACTACGGTAAACCGTGGCGATGCTCCGATGATTCCCACCAACGGCTATGGCGACCTTCAGGCCTCCATGTTCCTGGCCGCTGGCGTGTGCGCAGCAATCATCGGCCGTAACCAGACCGGTGAAGGCGAGTATGTGACGTGCGCGCTGCAGCACGCTGCAATCTACACGCTGATGACGGGTATGATCTCCGCCCAGTACGGCAACCCCTATCCCAAGAGCCGTCTTGAGGTTATCTGCCCCTTCAACAACGTCTACACCGCAGGCGACGGCAAGTCCATCGCTATGTGCGACCCCGAGTACGACCGCGATTACGACAAGATCATGGGCCTTATCGGCCGCGAAGACCTTATTGGCAATGAGCGCCTGAACAACTGCAACAAGATGAACGCCGATGGCTTGAATGCCGAAGTTGTGGGCATCATGGACGAGGCTTTGGGCAAGATGACGGCAGCCGAGGCCCTCAAGATCTTCAAGGATGCGGGCATCCCTTGCGAGCCCTGTCAGCTGCCAAGCGATGTATACGAAGATCAGAATGCCCTGGTGAACGACTACCTGGTAAAGATCAAGTACCCCGAAGCAGAGCGCTGGGTTCCCACGCCTCCTATCCAGTTCGAATCCGAGGAATCTGCTCCAAATTACACGCCTTCCGGAATGCTTGGTTCCGCAACGGAAGACATCATGCGCAGCCTGGGCTACACCGACGAACAGATCAAGGCGGCAGAAGCCGACGGTTCTGTTGCCGGTGCTACCAGCTTGGACGTTCTGGCGGGCTAGACGGTTCGTTTCCGCCAATACCGCTTTCAAAAAGAGCGCTGGGCCGAAAGGCTTGGCGCTCTTTTTTTGTTGACAGCGCAAGATGCGATGTTGCGTTGCTCTGCTGTCAGGGGTTTGTGACTTATTTCTTCAAGTGCTTGCGCCTACCCGTATGCCTGATATACTGCAAAGGCTGTTTTATTACACATGCGTAAGGGACCCGCGCCCGCCAGTGGCTGCGAAAGCAGTTGCGAGCAAGGGGCTGATCTTGCGCAGAGGCACAACGAATGGAGAAAGAATGTCCAAGATCACTGTACAGACCCTGCTCGACGCAGGCACCCACTTCGGTCATCAGACCCGTCGCTGGAACCCCAAGATGAAGCCCTACATCTTCGGCAACCGTGGCGACATCTACATCATCGACCTCAAGGAGACCATGTACGGTCTCGATGCTGCTTACACTGCAGTTTCCCGTTGCGCTGAAAAGGGCGGCACGATTCTGTTCGTAGGCACCAAGAAGCAGGCTCAGGAATCCATCGCCGACGCTGCTAACCGCTGCGGCATGCCTTACGTAAACGCTCGTTGGCTCGGCGGTATGCTCACCAACTTCACCACCATCCGCTCCCGCGTGCAGCGCATGGAAGAGCTCGAGGCTATGGAATCCGACGGCCGCATGGAGCTTCTGCCCAAGAAGGAGCAGATCCTGCTGAAGAAGGAACTCGCTAAGCTGCAGACCAACCTCAACGGCATCCGCAACATGAAGAAGATCCCCGACATGATCTTCATCATCGATACCAACCGTGAGCAGATCGCTATCCACGAGTCCCATCGCCTCAACATTCCCGTTGTTGGCACCCTCGACACCAACTGCGATCCCGACGACGTTGATTTCGGCATCCCCGCAAACGACGACGCAATCCGCTCCGTACGTCTGCTCGCAGACTTCGTTGCCGATGCGGTAATCGCTGGCACTGGTGCTCCTGTCACCGTAGAGGACATGACCGCAGAGCCCGCAGCTGAGGCTGCTGCAGAGGCAACCCCTGCTGAATAAGCACCAATCGAATCCCTTGCAATTTCTCCCTCGCCCTAAACTTTGGGCGAGGGTTCTATCTGAAAGGAATTACCATGGCTGAAATCACCGCAGCTCTCGTCAAGGAACTCCGCGAGATGACCGGCGCTGGCATGATGGAATGCAAGAAGGCTCTCGTAGAGGCTGAAGGCGAACTCGAAAAGGCAGTAGACGTACTGCGCACCCGCGGTCTTGCTGCCGTAGCCAAGAAGGCTGGCCGCGCAACCAACGAAGGCACCGTTTTGGCCCTCGTTTCCGAGTGCGGTCATGCAGGCGCTCTCGTTGAGCTCAACTGCGAGACCGACTTCGTAGGCATGAACGAGAAGTTCCATGCTTATGCAGAGAAGATCGCTCAGGCAGTTCTCGCCAACAAGCCTGCTGATCTCGATGCCCTCAAGGCTTCCGAAATCGAAGGCGAAACCGTTGAGGCTGTTGTAACCGACGCTATCCACACGCTCGGCGAAAACATCCAGCTCTCCCGCTTTGCTCTGGCAGAGCAGCCCGAAGGCGCTGTTTCCTCCTACGTTCATGGCGGCGGCAAGATCGGCGTTCTCGTAGAGTTCAAGCTCGGCGACGCTTCCTTCGCTTCCAACGACGACTTCAAGAAGTACGGCCGCGACGTTGCAATGCAGGTTGCTGCTGCAAGCCCCGTTGCTGCTACGCGCGACTCCGTTGATCCTGCTGTTGTAGAGCACGAAATGGGCATCTACAAGGCTCAGGCTGCAGAATCCGGCAAGCCCGAGAACATCCAGGAAAAGATCGCTACCGGTCGCATGGAGAAGTTCTACAAGGAAAACTGCCTCACCGAGCAGGCTTTCGTAAAGAACCCCGACCAGTCCGTGAACGAGTACACGGCAGAGGTTGCCAAGGCTCTTGGCACCACCATCGAGATCGTTTCCTTCACCCGCTTCATGCTGGGCGAATAAGCGAACTCAACATCTGCTTTTTCTGCAAGCCCTTCCAGAGATTTGGGGTAAAACCCTTCTCTGGGAGGGCTTGCCTGCATAATAGGGCTATAAATGAAGTACGTGCGCTTTGCAATTGCCGGGCGCTCATATGAAGAAACCGCATCAAGTAGATTGGGTGCATACGATATGTCAGAAGAAGTAATTATCGCGCGTGAAACCAAGAACGTTTCGGGCACTATTCAGGTCAGCGGCGCAAAGAACTCTGCGTTGAAGCTCATTGCCGCAACCATGTTGGGGCAGGGCAAGAGCACGCTGCACAACATCCCTCACATTTCCGATATCGAGATTATGAACGATGTTCTGCGTAGCCTCGGAGCAACCGTTGAATGGGAGGGCCATACCCTCACCATCGATACCGAGCATGCAGAGGGTCATGATACGCCGTATGAATTGGTGTCGAAGATGCGCGCCAGCATTTCGGTGCTGGGCCCCTTGGTGGGACGTTTCGGCTGTGCACGTGTTGCCATGCCGGGCGGCTGCAAGATCGGTGCTCGCAAAATCGATATGCACTTGAAGGTTCTTGAAGCCATGGGCGTCGAATTCGAGAACAACCACGGCTATCTTTATGCATCCACCCCTAACGGCATCCATGCTGCCGATGTTTTGCTGGAGTTCCCCAGCGTCGGTGCGACGGAGAACATGCTTATGGCTGCTGTTGCAGTGCCGGGCACCTCGGTTATCGACAATGCGGCACGTGAGCCCGAAATCGTCGATCTGGCGAACATGCTCAACGCAATGGGCGCACATGTGGAAGGCGCGGGCACGCCCACCATTACGGTAAAGGGCGTTGAACTTTCTGAACTGCATCCTTGTGAGCACACCACGGTGGGCGACCGCATCGAGGCGGGCACGTTCCTTACCGCTGGCGCGCTTTTGGGCGGTCCGGTAACGGTAAAGGGGATCGACCCTTCGTTTTTGCGCATGGCTTTGATGAAGCTCGAGCATATGGGTTGCGCTGTGGAAACCTCCGATGACTCCATTACGGTGTCTCGCACCCAGCCCCTTCAGGCTACCGATATCCAAACGCTGCCTCACCCCGGCTTCCCGACCGACCTACAGGCTCAGTTCATGCTTCTTGCTTCTTTTGCGGAAGGCAATTCGGTGATTTCCGAAAACATTTTCGAGAATCGTTTCATGTTCGCCAGCGAGCTCAACCGCATGGGCTCTCGTATTACGGTCGAAGGCCACCACGCTTTGGTTCAGGGCGTGAAGGAGCTTCAGGGCGCCCCAGTGTCCTCGCCCGATCTGCGTGGCGGTGCCGCTTTGGTGATTGCCGGCCTAGCTGCTGAAGGCGAAACGGTGGTTCACGACATCCACCACATTGACCGCGGTTACGAGGACTACGTAGGCAAACTGCGCTCCATCGGCGCCAACGTTGAGCGTGTGACGCTGTAGGGCGGCGCAATGGCAACCAGAAACAACAGAGGGATGCACGGTGGCAACGGCCGTCGTCCATCTCGTAAGAGGGACGATTGGTCTTCTTCGGTCATCGGTTCGCATGCAACAGGCTCACGCAGACCCCAACCGCAGCGGCGGGCTGCGTCGCGTCCTCGCGTAACGGCGCCCTCGGAGCGCCGCACGGGCGAAGTGCGCCAAATCAATATTCAGTCCCGCTCGGTCGATGAGCGTACGCAGCGCAGACAAATGGGAAAATCCCGGACGGAAAGCTTCATGCGCCACCGTGACTACATGAGCCGTGTGACGCTTATCGTCGGCATCATTATCGTGGTGGTTATCGCGCTGAGCTTGGGCACTTGCGCCTATCGAAACTCGCTTTCTTCTTCCATGGCCTTGAACGACGATAGCGTGTCGGCGAATCTGGTCTCGGCGGGTTCGAATGCTCCTACGTACACTCTTTTGGCTGGCCTTACCGGCAGCGGTGACGAAGAATGCGCCAGTTACTTGGCGGTTCTGCGCGTTGACTCGCAGAACAATACCGTCTCGATGCTCAACATCCCCAGCAATATCGCGGCAAGCTATTCGAATGACACTTCGAAAGGTACGATGCTGCGAGATGCGCCGCACATCAAAGACGAAGGCGAGCTGGTAAAGCAGGTTTCTTCCCTTATCGGGCAGGACATCAACCACTATGTTCGTATCACGGGGGATGACTTTGCGTCCTTGGTTGATTCGCTGGGCGGATTGAACGTGAACGTCGAGCAATACGTCGATGACCCCACGGTGGGCACTGCAGTGCTCGACCCAGGCCAGCAAACGCTCAACGGCAAACAGGCGCTGGTGTACGTAAGCGCAAAGAACTACACCAACGGCTACGGTCAGCGTGCCGATGCCCAGAACCAAGTGTTCACGGCATTCGTTCAAGCTCTTGAGGACAAGGGCGGCTTGGATTTCGCCATGAGTGCCGACGATATCGCCGGCAAGATCAAAACCGATATGAGTTACGACGAAATCGGCAAGATCGCCTCGTTGTTCCCGAATGCGACCTATTATTCGAGCACGGTACCTGGCAGCCAGTCCACTTCTGGCGGCAAGGCCTCATGGTCGGTTGCCTCTTCATCGTTCTCGACGATTTGCGATCAGTTTAAAAACGGCCAGAACATGGATGCCTCGGTAGACACAAGCGGTGTCGACAAGGGCGCGGTGACCGTTACAGTACTGAACGGCGCCGGAACCGATGGCTACAGCGCGCAGGCAGCTTCGGTACTCTCCAACGCAGGCTATACCATCAAGGACACCGGTAACGCGGAATCGTTCGTTTACGACGAAACGCTGGTTATCTACCGTTCCGATGACGACAAACTGGCAGCTGAGGCCATTGTGAAGGACTTGGGTACAGGACGCGCGGTGGCTGCTGGCGTGTACTACAACCTTTCAACCAATATCCAGGTTGTGGTCGGTAAAGATTGGACGAGCCATGTTTGATCCAGTTGCGTATATCAATGAGCCTCGTTGGCGCACCATGAGCTTGGGGCTTGAGCGCATTGAAGAGCTGTTGGAAAAGTTGGGCAATCCGCAGAACAAGCTTCGGTTCGTCCATGTTGCCGGCACGAACGGCAAGGGGTCAACGTGCTCGTTCATAGCCCGTATTCTGCAGGAATCCGGTTATAAAACCGGGTTGTTCACCAGTCCTTACATTGAAACGTTTGAAGAGCGCATTCGCATCAATGGGAACAACATCCCCGAAGACCGTCTGGCTCAGGTAACGCTTACGGTGAAGGATGCTGCCGAATCGATGGCAAGCCACCCCACCGAATTCGAGCTTATGACGGCGGTTGCGTTCACGTATTTCGCAGAAGAGCAGTGCGATATCGTGGTGGCGGAAGTCGGCCTTGGTGGGCGTCTTGATTCCACCAACGTCATTCGCACGGTCGAGGTGTGCGTGTTCGCTCCGATTTCGTACGATCATTGCGCCCTTTTGGGCAATACGCTGTACGAAATCGCGGGTGAAAAGGCAGGCATCTTGAAGCACGGCGTCCCTGCGGTCAGCGCTCCCCAAGAACCGGAGGCGCAACGAAGGCTCAACGAGGAAGCCGCTACCTGTGCCACTGCTATTCGCTATGTAGATGCTGCTGCCCTCAGCGGCTCTACGACTGATTTTTCCTATGGGCGGCTCCAGCACCTTTCGGTGCAGCTTCAGGGGGCGTTTCAGTGCACTAACGCGGCAGTCGCCATCGAGGCATGCGGTGTATTGCAACAGCAGGGGTGGAACATCACCGAAGAGGCAATAAGAAAGGGCCTTGCTGCCACCGAATGGGCGGGAAGATTCGAGTTTTTCCGTCATGACCCTGACGCCATCATCGATGGCGCTCATAACATTCACGCAGTACGGGCCCTCAGCAAGGAACTTGCGGCGCGTTACGAAGAGGGAAGTGTGGTCTTCTGCTTGGGCGTTATGGCGGATAAAGACTATGCACACATGCTCAAGTTGCTTGTTCCGCTTGCCAAAGCCTTCATCTGCTACAAGCCCGACAACCCCCGCGCTTTGAACGAAAGCGATCTGGCGGATGCGGTTCAGCTTGCCGCAGGGGATAGCCCAGTGGAAGTCGAAGCGGCATCTTCGGCACATGAGGCCGTCGCTCGCGCTCTGGAACTTTCAGCGGGAAGCGCCCCGATATGCTTCTGCGGCAGCCTTTACGGTATTGCTGCCATCAAGAAGGCATGGCGCCATTTCCAAAAGGGGAGCGCTCAGCAGTAACCTGTGCGTATTTGGTGGTCGAGAAGGCTTTTGCGCTCTTCGGGCTGCCGATGGGCTATACTAACCACCATTGAAGTATCCCGAAAGGGCTTGGGCGGCGCCAAGTTCTGAACCTGGTCAGGTCTGGGAGGAAGCAGCCATAAGGGGCCTCTGACGAGCGCCCGGGCCTTTTCGGGATACTTGGTTTCGCCGGTCACTTTGATCGGCGAAACGTGTATTTGGGCATGTTTTTACATCCGTTTAACACTCGAAGGATCATATGGATATCATCAACTTCATTCTGGGTCTGCTGCACGACCCGCGTGGCGCAATTGCTGGCTGGATCGTGACGTTGGGCGCGGTATGGGTTTACACGCCGCTATTCATCATCGTGTTCATAGAAACCGGCTTGGTGTTCTTCCCCTTCCTTCCGGGCGATTCCCTCCTGTTTGCGGCAGGCGTGTTCTCTGCCGATGGGGGCGGTTTGAACCTTGCAGCAACCTTGTTGGTGTTCTATGCGGCGGCGATCTTGGGCAACACCTCAAACTACTGGATCGCCCGCTTCTTTGGCACACGTATCATCGACTCGGGCAAAATCAAGGCCCTTACCCCCGAGCGCATGGCTAAACTCGACCATTTCTTCGAGAAATATGGCGGACTTACTATCGTCATTACGCGCTTCATGCCCTTTTTCCGCACCTTCGCGCCGTTCATCGCGGGCACGGGCCATATGAC
>OGRR01000696.1_pt1 | contig 26406 bp, 17 predicted proteins | sample 1553511 | NCBI WGS metagenome assembly OGRR01 (sample SAMEA2580040, study PRJEB22360) | human gut metagenome | biome: human gut; feature: human-associated habitat; material: faeces | place: Denmark | collected 2008/2010 | reverse complement strand
AGTAATAAAGACCTTGGAGAGGGTCTCTAAACACTACTACTATATAATACGAGGAAATATGATGTTTTTGTTTCTATAAACATCATACAAGGGTAAATAGTGCAACATATTAATATTTCAGTATCAAACGATGAAAAAAATTTTTATGGAAAAGATGAGTGTGGAAACAATAATTGCAATAAAGAAGATTATTTTAATGATATTTGGAATAATTTGAAAAAAATTGAGGAAAAATATTTAGACAAAATATTTAATCATAACGACTATTTTATAACGGATGATGAATCAGAATTATTCTATGAACAAGGAATATATCTGGAAAATATAGAGTGGACAGATGATGATATTAATGATATTCCACCAATTAAAATTTATTATGTTACATATAGAAAATTAAATAAGGAGCAATTAAAATATTATATATATTGGAGAACTTGCTTTAAGAAGGGAAAATATATTGTTACTGGATATAAATCATACTATTATTTATATGCGTATGAACTAATGGCTGAATTGGGCGATTTTTCAATACAAGAACGATGGGAACAATTTAGGACATTATATGAGCAATTTGAAAAAGAAGGATTATCCTATTCGTATTGGCTTTTGGATTATTGTCATTTATATGGGTTACCAATTAAGAAGGGAATTCCGGTAGAAGAAAGCTATAATAATAATTTGACTATTGTAAAAGAAATTATATCTTCTAATTATGATAATGTATTCGAATTTATCCAAAGAAAATCTGCCTGGAAAGTAAAGGGAAGCACATTTGTGAAACGAGCTGATTGTTTGGAAGATATTAAGATTATAATTAAGAATATGATGCCTGAATTAGAAAAATTATTCTCAGAAAAAGGATTAGTCTTTTCTGATTTTCTTATTGGGAAATATGGAATGATGGAATATGATGCATGGCCATATAGAAGAAGTGTTTGGACAGCAAAAGTACTTAGACAGATAATAGGAAAACCACCGATTAAAAAAATATTTGATGAGATATTGCCGGATCAAACAATATATATAACGGATAGATATGGGGAAATTAAACGTGCGACATCTACTAAATTATATTATTACGACCCATATTTATCAGAATATATATTAAAGTATACGGAAATGATGTTTAGAGAATATTTTGGATATGAGTATTTAGCATGGCCAGAAGCACTAATAGGTGCACTTAAAATGAGAATTGGGGGATGTATTGAATATATATTATCTACTAATAAGGAATATCAAAAAAAGCAAAAGAAATACATATCCTTGTATCCAAATATTACAAAAATAATAAGATTTAGTGTGAAAGACTATATGGATAAAAATGAAAAACGATTGAATACATTGAAAAAAGTATTTGAAGATTCAAGACCCAAAATTAGTAACAAAGGTATCGTAGTGTCTAAAAGTCCAGGAATAGAAGAAATAGTGTCTTTCATTAATACATCTTCTATGAAATTGGATATGAAAGAATTGCTGCAATTTTATGAAACAATGACAATGACAACAAAAAAAACAAAAGCAAAAATATTAACTCAAATAATATGGAATTTTTGGATTTTACATGGATGTGCTGAATATAGTTATGAAGAATTGAAAGAAAAAATAATTGGAAATCATTGGGATATAGAATATAAAAAATTTATAGCTGATAAGAATTATAGAAGAGGTTTATCTTACTTAACTAGCAGACATGATCCTAGAAAAGGAGTTTTAAAGAACTATTATTCAGAAGAGATAATAGTAGATTGTATATTATTGGCATTAAAAGCATTTAATAAGGTATGTGATTTTTATAATGTGGATAGTACAGAAATATTGTTAGGAGAATGGACTACAAAAAAGATAGAAAAAAAGAATGAGGGAATTGATGTATATACTGATGTCGAACATGAAATAACAATTAATTTAGATGATATAGAAATATATCAATATTCGCCATCTTTTGGTTTAATTCTTCATACGTATAATACGAATGGAGCAATATTAGACTTTGTTCAAAATTTTATGAAACTAATTGATATGGAACTCAGAAAACATGTGAATTATAGATCGGCTCTTAAGATTGATACAGACTATGGAATGTTTTCAATAAGTAAATATAGGCAATGCATAGAGGCTATTCCGAAAATTATAAGTAAGATAGTGCGATTTGTTTTAGAATATAATAATCCAAAGAAAACAAAGGCTTATGAAAAACATTTTGTTGAAATTAACAAAAACAATTCAAGAAAATTAGAAATATTAGAAATAGAAACGGGTCAATATTTATCTGTAACCGAATGTATAGGCGAAGCAATAAAAGACTATTATCCCATTTCTGAAATTACGAAATTAAAAATAGATTCATTGGATAAATATTCAAAAGCAATTGATAATAACGATTGGATTACTGCTATAAATGCATTGGAGAGAGCTGTCAATTTAGGATATAAAAAAGATTATTCTATTATATATCAATCATATTTGTTTGGAAAAGGAAATTTAGAGGCAGATTATAAGAAGGGAACTGAATGGCTAAGTAGGTTCTATAAGGATTATCATGATGGTGAAATAGATTCTGATATAAGTGCGAAAACAATGTTAGAGGTATGTTATAATTTAGGAATTTCTCATGCAAAGGAATTAGAAAGAAAAAATATGTCTAATGGAATTGAATATACAGAACAATTATTTTATGAAGCTATTAATTATGGAATACAAATAGAGAAATCTGATAAGAATACGAGAAACTATTTATTGAAAATAGGATGTTGCTTTTATTATGGTGAGATAAAGTTTTTTGGATACAGGAAAATATCTGTTGAAAAAAATTTTTCGAAAGCTTATAAAGCCTTTTCTGTAGCTGAAAAACTTGGAAATACTACAGCAATGTTTATGATTGCAAAAATGTATGAATATGGAGCATATGTGTTTAAAAATAAAGAATATGCAAAAAGGTTATATTTAGAAGCTGCAATATCTAAAGAAACAAATGCTATGATATGGTGTCAAAATAATTTTATAGATTTTATGCAATGGGATAAATTAGACATATGGGATAAAGTATCTTTGCCTAGTGATAGTTTAGAATATGTGAAAGAAACGGAACTTTATAAAATTAAAAGATATTCTGAATTTAAACAGTTAAAGATAAGGGACATTATTGAACATTATTCAGAAATGGATATTCCTGATTTATGTAATTATTTTTCTACAACCAAGAAATACATGGACGATCTTGTTTTATACTTAGATATAAGTAGTAATCCGAAGATAAAAGATTTATATTTGTTAAGAAATAATTACATTGATGATTATCATTATGAGGAAGAAACTATATATAATAATTTTATTAAATCTTCATTTTTTCCAAACGCGTTTATAAATTATATTAACAGTATGTCAGAAGCACAAAGAATTATAATAGACAAAGTAAATTCTAAGGAATATGACGTAAAAACAAAGAAAAATCTTATAATAAAATTGCTTTTAAAAAGAACAGTATGTCTAGCTTATGAAATTTCAATAATCTATAATTTGGATATTCAAGATGTTATATCAGAAGCATGGTGCGGATTAGTGGAAGCTGTGAATAAACGTAGTTTAAGAAAAAATAAGAATTTGGTATCAGATATAATGAAATATGTTTTGGAATATATTTCAGTAAATAATTACAAGAATCAAATATCTCGATTGACAGAAATCAAATGTCTTGTCTATGATTTTGCTGAAATAGATGAAGTAGATGGTACAGTAATATTTAATTCAAGAGATTTTTATAATATTAATGAGAGTGAACCTGACAGTATTATATACGAAGAAAATTGGGATGTGATTTGTGATATAGCTGACCTAAAAAAATTTTTAAATATACTTACGAAAAAAGAACAAAAAATTATATCTCTCTATTATGGAATAGAATGTGATAGAAGAAAAATAGGAGAAATTGCTAATGTTTATGGAATTTCAAGACAGAGAGTTAGTCAAATTATAAAACGAGTTCTTGAGAAAATAAAAAAATATTTACGACAATAAAAAACTTGAAACTAAAAAAACAAAAAGCACAAGGAAAGAAAGTGAATATGACCACTATTTTATTTGATGGTGAAGTAGATATCAACCATGACAAATTTTCAATGGAAATAATGAACCACTTACAGAAACATCTTCCAGAGCATTACCTAGCAGAAAAAATCATATTTGTTATTACTACAAATGAATTAGAAAATTCCAGTGAGTATTTCATACAGAATTTCAATGATGCAGACAACGAGACATTGAACTGCTATAATACACGGAAAATGTATTTGGAAGAATAGGAACAAATCTTGTGGACTATCATTAGATTTTTCAAATGAATCTTTCGCAAAGTCGAAGCTATCATTTGCATTTATCATTGAAGAAAAACATACAGTATGATACAATAATAAAGATTGAGAGTATAAGGACGAAAAGAAATAATATACTTTCAAAATACAGGAAAACCATAAGTTTTGTATAACGAAGAGGTAATACATATGGCAGTATCATACAATGGATTATGGAAGCTATTAATTGATAAAAATATGAAGAAAGTGGATATGATGAATCAGGTGGGAATCAGCAGCAGCACTGTGGCAAAAATGACCAATGGAGAGTTGGTTTCCATGAAGGTTCTGGAAAAGATCTGCGAGAAGTTGGATTGTGATTTCGGAGATATTGTCCATTATGAAAAAGAAACAAAGGATGGTGGACAGTAATGGAATACAGTGCAGGACTTACATCAAAATTATTCTGGCTGCAAGAGTCCAGAAAAACAGCAGGCTATATTCTGGAAGGACTTAGTAAGGCAGACATCCGCAAGATTGCCTGGGAGGAAAATATCTATCAGGTGAAAGCGGAATATCGAGCCTATGAGGTGTTGAATGGAACATACCGAAGGGTATCTGCCTTACCGGAAGCAGTATTACAGTCATTTATCACATGTGATGTAGAAACTGCAAAGATTTTGAATCTGATTGCAATTCTGATGGACAGCAGATTATTTTTTGAGTTTTTACATGAAGTATACGACGAGAAGATTCGATTAAGTGAAAAAGAGATCACAGACCGGGATCTGAATGTCTTTTTTGCAGATAAGGCAATGCAGAGTGATGTGGTTGCTGGATGGACGGATACTGCAGTACGGAAGTTAAAACAGTGTTTTACCAGAATGATGTTTGAAGCAGGATTACTGGAAAGCAGTGCCAAACCAAGAACAATCAAGCCAATTCATATTGATTACCGTACAGAAGAATTACTGACTGCAAATGGGCTTGGTGAATACTTGAAGACAGTGAAGGGAGTCTAAGGATGGCGAGATTAAGTTTGGAGGAAAAACTGAACCGGATTGAGGATAAGATTTCTGAAAAGTCTTTCCGTGAAAATAAAGGACTTGGAAATGAAGTCGGATATTATGTGTTTGATTACGATCCGAGAGCTGAACTGGAAGTGCGCAATCATATCGCATACTTAAAAGACCGAATCAATAATGGCAATAAGGATTTTAAAATCATAGAATTTGACCTGTTTCATACGATGATTCAGGTGTTGGAGGAAGAAGGATATCTGGAAGCCTTTTTTGATCTGGAAAAAGACAATGGCTTTTTTGATATGGCAGACAGTCTGGTAGAGACATTGGGACTGGATGAAACGAACGAACTGAACCTGATTATCTCTAAGATTTTACAGGAAGATCTGACAGACAGCGTGATTTTTCTGACAGGAGTCGGCAAATGCCATCCAATCATTGCGAGCCATAATATTTTGAACAATTTACATCAGGTACTGGACAGTGTTCCGGTTGTTATGTTTTATCCTGGAGAATACAGCGGACAGGATCTGAAATTATTTGGGATAATGGATTCCAGAAATTATTACCGGGCATTCCGGCTTGTGTAAAACAAAGGAGAAGAAAAATGCAGATTAAAGAGATGTTTGAGAAACAGATTGACCGTGATATTAAGGGCGTAATCAAAGTAGGTCAGTCTGATGAAGAAAACGTATATCAGGAATTGGACGAATATGTCGTAACAAAAGAATTGTTAAAACATTTCCGTGATTTTTTCGATAACTATGAAAAGGGGATTAATAACAATACGGACAAGATGGGTGTCTGGATCTCCGGTTTCTTTGGAAGTGGTAAATCTCACTTCTTGAAGATTCTTTCTTATCTGTTAAAAAACAGCGTGGTAGAAGGAAAGAGAGCCATCGAGTACTTTACAGATGGAAAGAAAATCGATGATCCGATGCTGATTGCCAAGATGACCAATTCCGGAACTATTTCTTCTGACGTCATGCTCTTTAATATTGATTCCAAAGGATCTGCAAAGGTTGGATCAGGGAAAGAAGCTATCGTGGAAGTATTCATGAAAGTATTCAACGAAATGCAGGGATACTGTGGATCTATTCCATATCTTGCAGAATTTGAACGCCAACTGGATAACGAAGGCAGATTTAAAGAGTTCAAAGAAAAATTTGAAGAGATTGCAGGGGCACCATGGGAGAAGAAGCGACAGGCCTTTGCAGTTATCCAGGATAAAATCGTAAAAACCATTGTAGCGATGGACTTCATGAGTGAGGAAGCCGCCCGCAACTGGTGTAAGAATGCAAAGGGAAGCTATGATCTCAGTATTGAGAAGTTTGTATCTCTGGTCAAAGAGTACTGTGAGAAAAAAGGACCGAACCATCACGTTATTTTCCTTGTAGATGAGATCGGACAGTACATTGCTGATGATACTCAGTTAATGTTGAACTTACAGACTATCGTGGAAGATCTGGGAACTGCCTGTAGAGGAAAAGCATGGGTGATCGTTACCAGCCAGGAAGATATTGACTCTATCACAAAGACAAAAGGAAATGACTTTTCCAAGATTCAAGGACGTTTTGATACCAGATTATCCCTGTCTGCATCCAATGTAGATGAAGTCATCCGGAAACGTATCCTGGAGAAAAATGAGATTGCAGAGTCTGCATTGAAGCTGTTATATGAGCAGAAAGAATCCATTATCAAGAATTTGATCACATTTACAGCAGATACAGCAGATAAGAAATTATATACAGATAAAACAGATTTTGCAGACTGTTATCCATTTATTCCATACCAGTTCAACTTGCTTGGACAGGTACTGACAGCGGTGCGTACTCATGGTGCCAGCGGAAAGCACTTATCCGATCAGTCCCGTTCCATGCTGGCATTGTTCCAGGAATCTGCAATTCGGTTAAAAGACAGCCAGGAAGGTGTACTGGTACCGTTCAGCTATTTTTATGATCCATTGCATAAATTCATTGACCATCAGCACAGTCAGGTCATTACGGATGCAGATGATAACAGCAGACTGGACGAGTTTGATGTGGAACTGCTGAAGGTCCTGTTTATGATTAAATATGTCAAAGAGATCAAAGCAAACGTAGATAACCTTACTACGCTGATGATCTCCAATATTGATGATGACCGTATTGAAATCCGTGGAAAGATCGAAGAATCCTTAAAGAAACTGATCCGAGAGACACTGGTACAAAAGAATGGAGAAATCTATATCTTCCTGACCAATGAAGAGCAGGAAATCAATAATGCCATCAACAACGAATCAGTTGAAATGGGTGAGATTATTGGAGAGGCATCTACCGTAATTTTCGAGGAAATCTTTACAGATAAGAAATACCGTTACAGCAGCCGTTATTTATTCCCATTCAACCAGAAAGTAGATGATCGTTACTTCAAGGGTAATCAATCCAACGATATCGGAGTATCCATCATTACACCATATGGGGAAGATTATCCGGATTCTGCTCTGCGTATGCTTTCCGCACAGGAACATAGTGTGATTGTAAAATTACCGAACGATAGTACCTTCCTGGATGAGATTACCGACTCCATTAAAATTTATAAATTTTTGAATAAAAATGCTTCTGGTGCAAGAGGAAGTTTTGACAGTATCCGTCGTGCAAAAGAAGATGAACGTATTGAAAAGAAAGACCGTATCCGCATCTTTATTGAGGATGCCCTGAAACATGCAGATATCTATGTGAATGGAGATAAAGCAAATATCTCAGCCAAAGAGCCGGCAAGTCGTATTAATGAAGCACTTGGCAAGCTGGTAGCCATGCAGTATAACAAGCTGACCTATATGGAGACTGCACCGGAGCTTTCTGATATCGCTGCAGTATTCAATGGCAACGATGGACAGCTTTCTTTCCTTGGAACCAGTGATACTACACCGAATAAATTAGCACTGGAAGAAGTGATTCAGGTCATCGGTCTTAACAATGCAAGACATATGAAGACTTCTCTGAAATCTCTGCAGGATAAATTCGAGGCAGCTCCATATGGTTTTGATCCGAAAGATGTGCAGTGGTTGGTTGCTATGCTCTTTAAGATGGGGAGAGTTTCCCTTACCTATAACAGCCAGAGTTTATCCATGTTGTCCAATACAAAAGATGAACTGGTACGTTACCTGACAAAACGTGAATTTGTCGAGAAACTGCTCATTGATATCAGGGAGAGAGCAACAGACGGACAGATCCGTTCTGTAAAAGAAGTATTGAAAGATTATTTTGGTTTCTCCGTATCCAGTGATGATGACGATACTATTATGAGAAACTTTAAGAATAAAGCACAGGATAAGCTGAAAACATTTGGTGAAATCATGATTGAATATCGTGTAAATCCGAAGCTGCCATGTAAATCTCTGATGGAACAGGCGAAGAAGAATCTGGAAGAACTTCTGGCTATCAAAGAGCCGGTAGAGTTCTTTAAAACAGTAGATAAAAAGCGAGATGATCTGTTAGACGATGCAGATGATACTGCACCGGTATTTGACTTCTTCAAAGGTGGTCAGAAAAAGATCTTCGAAAAAGCATTGGAACAGATCCAGATGTTTGAAAACAGTAAGACCTATGTCCGAGAACAGGAAATCATGGATAATGTTGCCCAGATGGAAGCTATTGTGACAGCAAAAAATCCATTTGGACAGATTCAAGAACTGCCAGATATGTCTATGAAATTCGTACAGCAGTATGGAACTTTACTGAAAAAAGAAGCAGAAGAGATGCGCCCAATCGTGGATGATGATCTGGAAAAAGTGTTACATACACTGGATGAAAAAGAATTTGCACCTGTATTCAGAGATAAGTTCGTGAATGCCTTTGCAGAATTAAAACAGAAACTGGATACATCCCATGAGATTGCGGCAGTGAAGAATATCAGACTGGAAAGTGACACATTAAAGCTTCGTTTCATGGATGAAATCACAGAGTATGAAGAAGCACATCGTCCAAAACCGACACCATATGTAACTCCGGTGACCCCACCGACAGGTGTCGGCCATACAGAACCACCGAAGCCGGTAACACCGCCAGTGCAGCCAAAACCAAAGAAACGTAAGAACGTATCTATCAGTAACGTGGCAGGTGCGAGAACCTATTCGATTGAGAATGAACAGGATATTGACAAGTTCCTAGCAGAGATGAAGAAAAAATTATTAAACGAGCTGGATGAAAATACGATTATTACATTAAGCTAATCATTCCAGTGGGAGGAAACAGTACATGAACAAGAATGCGATAAAGAAATTTGCCATAGAAGCAAGAAAGAAGCTGATTGATTCGGTTACAGATAAAGCCGGTATGCTAGGCATTACAGAAAAATCCTGTAGTGAACCTATCACGAAAGGACCAGACTTTGAAGTATATCAGACCGTTGCAGGAACAGAAGTAACACTAAACAAAAGACAGTGTGAACAGAGAAGACGCCTGGTATCTCAGATTGAATCCCGTGGATTTGAGGCTGTCGTAGAAGAAGTAGCCTATACCTGGTTCAACAGAATCTGTGCAATCCGTTTTATGGAAGTTAACGACTATCTTCCAAACAGAGTTCGTGTACTATCTTCCGAAAAAGAAGGGAAGATGGAACCGGATCTTGTAACACAGGCACCAAATGTGGATTTAGACCTGACGGTGCAGGAAAAAGAAGAGATTATCAACTGGAAAATGAGTGGTACATCAGAAGATACGGATAAAATGTTCGGTAAATTGTTCCTGAAACAGTGCCATCAGTTGCATGATATTCTGCCAGGACTTTTTGAGGCAGACTCTGATTATATGGAATTGTTGTTTGGTATTTCCTACACCAACAAAGATGATGTCATCTATATGCTGGTAAATCCGGAGACAGGCATTCCGGAAGCTGATTTCAATGTATCTACACTGGATGAAGAAGAAAACCCAACAGGACAGGTGGAGATTATTGGATGGCTGTATCAGTATTACAATACAGAATTAAAAGATGATACTTTTGCAAAACTGAAAAAGAATGTAAAGATCACGAAAGAGAGAATTCCGGCGGCAACACAGCTTTTTACACCAGACTGGATCGTTCGTTATATGGTTGAAAATTCTGTGGGAAGAATCTGGATTGAGCATTTAAGGGCTGTGGATCCAAGTACAGATGAAAAAGCAACTGCAGAAAGATTTGGATGGAAATACTATCTTCCGGAGGCAGAGCAGGAAGCTTCTGTTAATGTAAAACTGGCAGAAATCCGTAACTCATACAAAGACCTAAATCCTACAGATATTACCTGCATTGATCCATGTATGGGAAGCGGACATATCCTGATTGCTATGTTTGATGTGCTGATGGATATCTATGAAAGTGCCGGATATGACAAGAGGAAAGCTGCATTTGAAATCGTAGAACATAATATCCATGGCCTGGATATTGATCAAAGAGCATATCAGCTGGCATATTTTGCAGTTATGATGAAAGGTCGTGGCTACAACAGACGATTTCTGCGTGGAAGAGACGGAAAGCCAGAGCCGAAAGTGTATGCAATTGTCGAGAGTAATGAAATCAATCGAAATCATCTGCAGTTTTTCGGAACACATTTAAGTGAGATGGAAAGAAATCTGGCGGTGATGCAGATGGAGGGATTGCTGGATACATTTGAAGATGCCAGAGAGTATGGATCTATATTGAACGTAGATGCATGTGAATGGAATGTACTGGAAAAATTTGTGGATGATTTGGGTACAACGGGGCAAATTTCATTTGAGAGTGTTGGAAGTGAAGAAACACAAGAAAGCTTACGAAAACTGGTAAGAGTGGCACGAAATCTGGGACAGAAATATGATGCGGTAGTGACGAATCCACCATATATGGGATCATCAAGAATGGGAAATAAGTTGTCCAAGTATGTGAAAGAAAAATATCCAGATAGTAAAAGTGATTTATTCGCTGTTTTTATCGAAAAATGTTCATTTTTAACTAAGCAATATGCATTCCAGGCTATGATTACACAACATGCGTGGATGTTTTTGGCACGATATGAAATGTTAAGAAGTAAAATTTATAAAAGTACCTTTATAAATATGGCACACTTGGGGGCAAGAGCTTTTGATGAAATTAATGGTGAAGTGGTTCAAGTGACTTCATTTGTAATAAAAAAAGCTAATATTCCGAATTATGAATCGTATTATTTGAAATTAACAGAAAATGAAAATGGAGAAAGTGCTAAAGAAAGAGCTTTTTTAAAACGCGCTAATGAATTTTTGTGTAAAAATGAAAGCTTGAACAAAATTCCAGGAAAAACACTTGCATATTGGGCAAGTGAACAAATGGCTGATGGATTTAGTGGACACGCTCTGGGAAATATATCTACCATTAGACAGGGCTTAGCTACAGGAGACAATGATAAGTTTTTAAGACTATGGCATGAGGTTGAATTTACTAAAATGGGATTAGAGGTAAATTCATGTGAAGAAATATGGCAAAAAAAATTGAAATGGATTCCAATAACTAAAGGCGGAACATATCGAAAATGGTATGGAAATAATGAATATGTAGTTGCGTTTGATGAAAGAAATTATAATTTATTAGCTCAGTCAGGAAATAAATTACCTTCACGTCAGTATTATTTTAAGGGTGGAATTACATGGTCGAATATTGCAATGAGTGTGACTGGCTTCAGAAAACTAGACAATGGATATGTTTTTTCAAATAAGGGAGATGTTATTTTAACAAGTAATGCTATTTTAGAAGATGTTATTATGGGATTTTTGAATTCTAAGATAGCGATACAGCTTTTACTATTAATTTCACCAAGTATTGGATTTGAACTTGGATATGTTTCGTCCTTGACGTTAAAAGATGAAGTGACTAAATTTCAAGATGAAATAAAAGATTATGTTGAAAAAAACATTTCCATAGCAAGAAATGATTGGAATTGTTTTGAAACATCATGGGAATTTAAGAAACCTGGGTTAATATCAACCGAAAAGAAAGTTTCCGATGCTTTTCATGAATGGGAAAAAGAATGCAACGATAGATTTGAAAAAACAAAATATTATGAGGAAAAGTTAAATACAATATTTATAAATATTTATGGCGTTGAAAATGAAATAAATCCAATAGTAGAAGATAAGGATATTACAGTGCGTAAGGCTGACTTGGAAAGAGACATTAAGGGACTGATATCATATGCAGTTGGATGTATGCTGGGGCGATATTCTTTAGATGAGGAAGGTCTTATTTATGCCGGTGGTGGATGGGACAGTAATAAATATAAGACATTCATTTCGGATGATGACAACTGTATCCCAATCACAGATGAAGAATATTTTTCAGATGATATCGTTTGTCGTTTCATAGAATTTGTTAAAACAGTTTACGGGGCAGATACCTTAGAAGAAAATCTTGATTTTATTGCCAATGCATTAGGAAACAAAGGTGACACTTCCAGAGAAGTGATTCGTAATTATTTCTTGAAAGATTTTTATGCAGATCATCTGAAAGTATATCAGAAAAGACCAATTTACTGGTTGTTTGATAGCGGAAAACAAAATGGATTTAAAGCATTGATTTATATGCACCGTTATGATGCTGATACCGTAGGACGTGTAAGAACAGATTATTTACACCGGGCGCAGAAATATGTAGAGACAGCGATGCAAAGTGCTCAGTATACTATTGACAATGCATCATCAGCCTCAGAAAAATCGAAGGCAACCAAAGCAGTGACGAAATATACGAAGCAGCTTGCAGAAATGAAGATTTATGATGAAGCCATTGCTCATATTGCCAATAAGAGAATTGAGATTGATCTGGATGATGGTGTGAAAGTAAATTATGAAAAATTCCAGGGAGTGGAAGTTGCCCAGGAAGGAAAGAAAACTTTAAAGGTAGATCTTCTGGCAAAATTAAAATAGAAAGTGGGAAGATATAGATGGATTTATTAAATATACAAGATCAGTTGAATACAGAATTTTCTAAATCAGATACTCGTATTATATTCTGGTTTGATGATAAAGGAGAATATGAAGATGAAGTATCTGAGTTACAGTTGGATAATGCAAAATTACATATTTTGGATGGAGCAAACTGGTTTTATTCCAAATGGTTATTAAATGAATCAGATACAGAGAACAAGTATCTTGTATATGCACCATTTCCAAAGCCAAGTGATGCGGAGAATCCATTGGCAGATATGTATTATTATTCGGTTCCGTACTACACGGATCGGGTATCCCAAATGTCACAGGAGATTGGAATTGATAACCACTTTAAAGAACATCTGGCGCAGTACAGCAACTTCTGGAAAAACAAGAATCGTATTGAGAAGTTTAAAGAACTAGGCATAGACCATTTCAATGTGGAAACCATTGATATTGGTCTTATTGCCGTGCTTACAGATGTAAAGACTCCGAATTTTGAAGAGATTACAAGACAGTTATTATTAAATGATAACGAATCATACATGAAAGCCTTGGAGGATAATGGACTTTTAGATAAGTTTTGGGAATTATGTGAGAAGTATTTTGGATATCAGTCTGAAAATTCGAACGTAGATGATCTGGCAGCATGTATGCTCTTGACTTATGCATCAGTAGCGTTGAAAGATATATTACCGACTGTTTTGAAATCTTATGTATTGAAAAAGAAGAATGATGTGGTTGTATTTGTCCGCAATCTCATGGACAATGTACTTTATCAGGATGCATATGATGCGTTATCAGAAAAAGTGGACAAGACGTTACGAGTAGTGAGCAGAATCCAGGATGAACTGAAAAAAGATGCAGGAAAAGCAAAAGATCAGTCTGCACAGCTTTTGGATATTGCAAATTGTGATGCGTTCAGAGAATTGGATAATATTTTAATTGATTGGGCACTGGATCAGCTGAATGATGATCTTCTGGATGCTCAGATTGATGGCATGAATCTTGCACAGATTGCAGAGCAGCGAACAGCAAAGTCCTGCCATTTTGGAAATGTATATAAAAACGAATATCAGGCAATCAAATATGCTTATCAGATGATGAAAACAGTATCTGTTTTGGAAGTGACCAGTGATATCAAGGCTATAGTGGCAGATTATCAGAAACAGACATATTTGGTTGATTCTTATTATAGATGGTTTTACAGTGCTTACGACTGTATTGAAGATGTAGAGAGAGTTTCAAAGGTAAGAGAGCGCATTGAGAATATGTATTCCTTTACTTATCTGCAGAAAGTGACACCGAAGTGGAATCAGGAATTGACAGATGATCTGATGGTAGATACTGGATTAAAACGTCAGGAAGACTTTTATCGGAATTACCTGAAGGCTTATGAGGGGAAGAACCGTGTCATCGTTATTATTTCTGACGCTTTCCGGTATGAGTGTGCAAAAGAATTGATGGAACGATTAGAACTGGACGAAAAATGTACTCCGAAATTGGATTGTATGATAAGCAGTCTTCCTTCGGTAACATCAGTGGGAATGGCAAGCCTTTTACCGCACAATGAGTTGCAGGTAGATGATAAATTGAATGTTACAGTAGATGGACAGAGTTGTGGTGATTTGGTATCCAGAGATAAGATATTAAAAGCACAGAATGAAAATAATGTGGCATTAGCTTTTGATGAAGTGGCAAGTGCCAATAAAGAGAAAATCCGTGAATTGCTGCAGAAGAAGAATATCGTATACATTTATCACAACCAGGTGGATGCGCGTGGTGATAAGCCTGCCAGTGAAAATGAGGTATTTACAGCGTGTTCAGAAGCAATCAAAGAGATTCATAAGCTGATCAAGAAACTAACCAGCTATATATCAGCACCGAAATTCTTTATCACGGCAGATCATGGTTTCCTGTATAAGAGAGACAAGCTGCATGAATTTGATAAGGTATCCTACGACCGGGAAATCTGTGCATATTCCAACAAACGGTTCCTGCTTACAACACAGAAAGTAAACGAGCCGGGAATGAAGTCCAGATTGATGGCATATATGAATAACTTATATGTGACGACACCGATAGGAGCAGATATATTTAAAGTAGCTGGTGGTGGACAGAACTATGTACATGGCGGCTCTTCACTTCAGGAGATGCTGATTCCTGTAATTGAATTGACAACGAATACCAGAGCGGTTGCTTATGATTATGTGGATGTGATTCTGACTTCCGTGAATCGAAAGGTGACGAATCTGATTACTTACTTTGATTTTATTCAGACAGAAAAAGTAACAGATACCATGAAAGCAAGAAGTCTGGTGGCTTATTTTACTACAGAAGATGGAGAAAAGATTTCCTTTGATGTGCCGATTGTTGCGAACAGCCGGGAAGATGCACCAGAGAAGAGAATGTTCCATGAAAAGTTTACATTGAAGTCCAGAGAATATAAGTATGGTGATAAGTATTATTTGGTACTGGCAGATGCGAATGATGAGAAGAATATTCTGCAACGGTATGAGTTTATGATTGATATTGCGTTTGTGGATGATTTTGGTTTTTAAGTAAGGAGAAATATGGAAAATGAATAACATTGTTCTTACAACGAGTGCTGTTATGATGGAAACTATGTGGGAAGAAAAAAGGAAAGATTTGCTTGATTTAATAACCCCATTTGTATTGTATTCCATAGCACAAAAAACATCTATTGGTAGAGAAATAAAAATCAATTATATTGTGCAAAGTATGGGAGATTTTTATGGTTATAAAGATATTCCAGAGTCGGTTATAAAAAAAATATTGAATAGAAATCCTAAAAAATGTATAAAGAGAGAACGAAAAAAATATTTTTTAATAAAAGACCTCTGTGAATTTGCTGATAATTTTGATAAAAGACGCAAAGAATGCGATGATAGAGTGAATAAAATTGGCGATAAATTAGCATTTTATTTACGAAATCATTGTACACGATGGAAGCAGAATTACACATCAGAGGAGAGCATTCTACGTCTACAGGATTTTTTCTCTAGATATGGATTGTTTGTAGGGATAGATAGATTAGAACAGCAAATAGAATTATCGCCTAAAGAGCATGAAATAGATTACTATATTGGTAGATACATATTTGATAATAAAAAAGATAATACAATAGAATATAGAGACATTCTGGATTTAGTAAAAGGGTATTTTTTAAAAACAGTAGTATATTTGCAACCTGAAAATGGAAATTTATTATCTGCAAATTATCGAAATGTAGATTTCTATTATGATACCCCAATTCTTTTAAACATATTGGGCTATCAATCAGAAGAAGAGAAAAAGGCTGCTAATTTATTGCATGAACAATTAAAAAAACAAAAAGCTAATTTTTGTTTTTTTTATCATGCTGAAACAGAAATGAAAAATATTTTATCAGCCTATCAACGCTCACTGAGATCAGGCGAATATACAGGAAGAACTTTGGAGGGATTAGACAGAAAAAAATATACTGTCAGTGGTGTAGAACGTTTAAAAGATAATTGGAAAAGTCAATTGAAAAATACATTTCAGATTATTGAAAAAAATATCCCCGAGTATACAGTTAAAGAAAATGGAACAGTGGATGAAAGTGAAGTACTGGATGAAAAAGAACTAATAGCAAGTATACGCAAACGTGCTAAAAGTTACAAGCAAGAAAATATCGAAAGAGATGTAGATTCAATACTTGCAATACATAGATTACGTAATAATTATGTGTGTGAAAATATTGAAAATGCAAGAGCAATATTTGTGACAAATAATTTCGATTTAGCGAATTCAGTTAATTATTATTATAAAAGAAATGTTAATAAAAAAGCTTTTCCATTAGTGCTTACTTCAGCAGAATTATCGGCCATGCTTTGGGTAAAAAATGGGACAAGTACTGATCTGCCAGAAAAACAGTTGTTAAATAACGCATATGCGGCATTACAACCTATGCCGGAATTACTTAATAAGCTATCAGAAGTGTTAGAACAAATGAAGTTGGAGGGGAAAGTGACTTCAGAAGAGGTTACTGCACTTAGAACAAGCCATTACGTACATAGAGAAATATGGAAAGAAACATTTGGAGATGAGAACCTAACCAATGAAAATACTATAATGGAAATCAAACAAAAATATGATGATAGCATTATAGCAAATTATAAGCAAGAAAAAGAACTTGAAAAGGCAGAAGAAAAGCAAAAACTATATGAAAATGCCCAGTTAAGCGCTCTTAAGGCAGGAAAAAATGCTAAAAAAAAATGGCTTAGACGGTTAAGAAATGGATGTAAAATAATTGCTGCATTGATATTTGTAGGATGTCTATGTGCAACAATAAAAACCTGGGGTGATTTCAAGTGGAATGTATTTTTTGTAATTGTTATAGGAATTACTGTTCTATCTCTATATGATATATGTAAGGCAAGAGAACAATTTATAGATAGGGTATTAGTTAAAATTGCTAATCATCAAGAAACTCGTGTTATAGAAAAGAAGAAAAGCGAGTATTTGAAATTGTTTGAAGACGAAAAATAATACTTATGTAATTTTCAACGTGGAGGTACCGAAGTTATGGAAGATTCGTTTTTAGAAATAGATGATAAAAGAGAAGAAATCAAGCAAAAACTACGTCAATACTATGACGGGCGCATCGTTCGCAAGGATTTAACAAAGTCTATCCGAGAAGGAGCTAATGTTCCAGTCTATGTACTGGAATATCTTCTTGGACAGTACTGTAATTCCGATGATGAAGAAATTATTGAAGAAGGTGTAGAGAACGTAAAACGTATTTTGAGAGATAATTATGTGCGTCCGGATGAGGCACAGAAGATTCTCTCTCTTTTGCGTGAAAGAGGCAGCTATACAGTAATTGACCGTATTACAGTCGTGCTGAATACAAAGGAAGACCGTTATGAAGCTACATTTTCTAATCTGGGTGTGAAAGGGATTCCAATTCACCCGGATTATGTGAAAGACTATGATCGTCTGCTTTGCGGTGGTATCTGGTGTATTCTGCAGATGGAGTACGAATTTATTGAAGAAGACAAGAAAAATACACAGCCAATCCGTATTCGTAAATTGACACCGATTCAGATGCCGCATGTGGATATGGATGAAGTGAGAAATGGAAGAAAAGCATTTACAAAAGAGGAATGGATGGATATCCTGCTTCGCTCTACGGGTTTGGAGCCGGAAAGTTTCAGTGAGAGAGCAAAATGGCTATTGATTGCACGTATGATTCCTCTGGTAGAAAATAACTTCAACCTTTGCGAGTTGGGACCGCGTTCTACTGGTAAATCTTACATATATGAGCAGATTTCTCCGAACAGTATTCTGGTTGCCGGAGGACAGACAACGGTTGCTAATCTCTTCTATAACATGTCCAATCATACAGTAGGTCTTGTCGGTATGTGGGACTGTGTGGCTTTTGATGAGGTTGCAGGTATTAAGTTTAAAGATAAAGATGGTATCCAGATTATGAAAGGCTATATGGCATCCGGAGCATTTTCACGAGGAAAAGCGGAGATTCAGGCAAAGGCTTCTATGGTATTCGTAGGAAATATCAATCAGAGTGTAGATACGCTTTTGAAAACTTCCAGTTTATTTGATCCATTTCCACCGGAAATGGGTACTGACACAGCGTTTCTGGATCGTATGCATTGCTATATTCCTGGCTGGGAGATTCCGAAATACAGACCAGATTCTTTCACCAATGATTATGGATTTATCACAGATTATCTGTCTGAGTTCATGCGTGAGCTTCGCAAGGACAGCTACAGTGATCTGATGGACAAGTATTTCCGTCTTGGAAACAACCTGAATCAGCGTGATACTATTGCAGTCCGCAAGATGATTTCCGGATTTATAAAATTGTTATATCCGGATGGAGAAGTAACAAAAGAAGAATTACGAGAGATTGTGGAGATTTCCCTGGAACTTCGCCGCAGAGTAAAAGAACAGTTGAAGAAGATTGGCGGCATGGAGTTCTATGATGTGAATTTCTCTTATACAGATAATGATAGCTTTGAAGAGCATTATGTTTCCGTTCCAGAGCAGGGCGGTGGCAAGCTGATCCCGGAAGGCATGGGAAAACCAGGATCTGTTTATACGGTTTCAAAATCAAAGACGGGTATGATCGGTTGCTATATGCTGGAAACACAGATGATGCCTGGTAATGGAAAGCTGACCTGTACTGGCATTGGATCAGGAAAAGAACCGAAAGAAGCAACCAATACAGCGTTTAATTATCTGAAAGCGAATGGAAACCGTATTTCTGGTCAGATTAGTACCACTACAAAGGACTATATCATTAACTATCAGGATATGCAGGGCATTGGAATGACAGGAAACCTGGCATTGCCGACGCTGATTGCAATCTGTTCCGCAGCACTTGTAAAGCCCCCGTTAAATAGTCTTGCAATTTTAGGTGAGATTAGTATCGGTGGTACCCTGATTAAAGTAGATGAGTTGGCAAGTACATTGCAGGTATGCCTGGACAGTGGAGCAAAGAAAGTTTTACTTCCAATTACTTCCGCAGGAGATCTTGGAACTGTGCCATCAGATTTGGTTGGAGCATTTAGTTTGATTTTCTATTCTTCAGTAGAAGAAGCTGTATTTAAGGCTTTAGGTGTAGAGTAATGAAGAAAAACAAAAAGACGATATCCAGTATTTTGAAAACAGGCATTGTGGTTATTCTTTGTGCTATGTGTATATGCCCATTTATTGTAAATTGTGTGATGTTTGCACCAATTTTGACAACATCAGATCTTGGAGATAGAGAATGGCTGGGCTTTTGGGGAAGTTATTTAGGAAGCTACATAGGTGGAATTTGTTCATTAATTACTATTTATGTGACAATAAAATACTATGATAAACAGGAAACTGAGCATAAACAGGAATTGAAAGATCAAATTTTAAAACATGAAAACGAAATTCAGGAAGAAATCATAAGAAAATATCGTCCGCTGTTAATTTTACATCCTTGTGGCAGATCTGGATTTGATGGAAAATACAATTCGTTTTTTGTGAATATTCAGAACGTTAGTGAATACGCTGCTATCGATATTGTGTTTGAGAACATTTATAAACAAATATTAAAAAAAGATAGTGAAAAGACTTTTAGTATAAAAAGTTCAAAAACAGAAGGGGGATACAATGATTATCTATCAGTTTCTGCAAAAGATGTTCTGGGAAATGAATATAATTGGAAATATCAGCTTATTACAGTTAATGAGATAAATAATTTAAAAAAAAAGGAAAAAACGTACAGTTATAAGATAGTAGAAGAACAATGTAAAAAGGTTGGAAGGTAATGAGTTGTCTTTGAACAGGATTTTGAAGAGATGTTGCGATAACACCAGATGTCTCTGGATGATAGAAAGAAATTTACTGCATTCTATATTAATAATACTTTTGCTTTTCGATATATGAAGCAGCTTACGGAAAAATAGTGTTGGGAAAAGTCTGTGACATTTCCATTCAGAAGCAGGGAAGCGAACCTGCGATTTAGGGAGAATAGTCATCTTCTGGTAAATCTTATATGTAACTTAAGCCCCTGGAACCTTACGAAATCATAAAATGAGAGGAAAAGAGACAATGGATGAAAATATTCTTGGGAAAAATATAAAACATATGAGAACAATGCATGGAGAAACTTTAGATGAATTAGGAAATGTTATTCGTGCATCAAAGAGTACGGTTCAAGGATATGAGAGCGGAAGACGTATACCGGATATTGCTACCATAAAAATAATTGCAGAATATTACGGAAAAACAGTTGATGAGATGATTAATAATAAATTATATGAATATGCAGAATTTGATTCTACTAAAATTGTAAATATGAATGAAATGATAGATGTTTTTTTACATATACTGCCTGTTATTGAGACAGATGAAGCCTGCAAGAATGAATCTTTTTTGAAAGGTGTTACTGAAATAAAAAATATGATAAATGCATTTCGGCATGGTGCAGAAGTACAAGGATTAATTATTTCAGAAATTGTTGATTACTTTATATCAGCAGTAGAGGATAATATCATTGAGGCTGCTGCTAATATTGTTTGGTGCATATTTTTCATATGGACACAGCAGTACACAGATTTAGAAAAAATGCGAAAACTTCAAATCCGTATATATAATGGTGAAATAGACTTGAAAGAGTTAAGGTATGAATATCAAAAAGATGCAAAAAGGACATCATCAAAAAAGAAAGATTTTATTTGTGAAATGGATAATTTGCTAATCGAACTGATTAGTGAACTTAAATTAACTGAACAATTGTCACAACTTGGTGATTATTATTTAGCATTGAGATATGTTTTAGGTTTAATTGATACAGGATATTCGGATGAGATGAATCAAATTATAGGAACACAGATGCTCATAACCTTTTCTCAGATAGGGAATAAGTATTCTTTAGGCTTTTTAGAAATAAGTGACTATATGTAATCTTTTTAAGTATGCGATTCGCGGATTTGATTTTGTTGATTATTTTTCTGATTGGGATTATGCTTTCATTAATAAGACAAGGAAGGGGATTCAAATGAAGGAAGATATTATTAAATCTAGGACACAAGAAGTAGGTAAGGAATTATACAAAAATGTAAGTATTCATTTTTCGCTTGAAGGTTGGCCGTGTACAGTAGCCTTTATTGGTTTGAGTTTTGCGTATGTTATGACAACTAAGATCAAGTGTGAGAAGGACAATTAAGATTCCATAGACCTTACGAGATACAAGATTTCAAAAAATCATTACAAAGGTGGTAAATAACAATGTTCAACAAAATTCGATTAAAACAAATACTGGCAGAATACAAAAAAGTTTTTATACAACACCAGTGGCCAAACGAAAAATACAAATGGGAAGCTGTACAATGCTTTCAAGAGAATTGGGATATTAATTCACCTGATTTTGCACAGATGCTTAAGAAATCTCTGGATCAGGTTAGTAATTTGCTTACCTCTGCGAATAACTTTCCAGCAGTGTGTGAATTAAGGTCCCGCAGACGTTAAGAAATCCGATTTTAAGAGTGAATTAGCATGGACAGTGGTGCAAAGAAGGTGCTGATTCCGAGTACCTCATTTGTTGATTTCGCAAGTGTTCCGGCTGATTTGATGAGTGCATTTCAGCTGATTCCGTATCAGAGTGCGGAAGATGCAGTGTTTAAGGCGTTGGGGGTAGAGTAATATGGCAAATAAGATTTATAAAATCGTTTATTTCGATGAGGATTCGGTTACAGACTATGTTCAGATTGTTGTAGGTGGAAGTCTTAAAACAACAACTGAATTGCTTAAATCAAATGAGAAACAAGAAGTAGGTGCTACTGCTAAAGCTGGGATTGGTGGAATTTCATTTTACTGAGAAACAATTAATAGAAATCCCTTATTTTAGGGGAAGTAAGACTTAACTATACAGGGAGGAACTCAGTTGAATAATGTAAATCTTATCCAGAGTGCAATCATGCAATTGGAGGGTGGAGCTTTTCAAAAATTGTTTGATGCATATCTTTACAAAAAATATAAATTTAATAATATTCAGACTTTAGGGGTACAAACAGGTACTAATAAACCAACAAAAGGTACACCTGATTCTTATGTTTTAACTGATGATAAAAAATATATCTTAATAAACTATGGAAGTGTGAGTTCACAGTCTGCAGAGAAAATACGTACTGATATTTTATCATGTTTTGATGATTCGAAACTATCATTACCTAAAGAGAAAATAAAAAAGATAATTTGTGGTCACTGTTCTACGAATATTCACATCGAACAATTCAATAGTATTATGGAAACTATTGATGGTGTTGAAATTGAACTTATCGGAATAGATACACTTTCACATGATTTAGCATTACTTTATCCACATATTGCAAAAGATAAGTTAGGCATTGCTATTGATACAAATCAATTTTTTGATGTAGATGATTTTGTTGAAGCATATGATGCAAATGGTATAAATGTTCCCATTAATTGCAATTTTCTACACCGAGAATCAGAGATTATGGAAACATGTACAAGTATACTGAATAACAAGGTGACTATATTGACAGGACCATCAGGAATCGGAAAAACAAGATTGGCTTTAGAAGCGTGTAGACGACAAGAAGATGAAAAGATAAAAGTTTTCTGTGTTAAAAGTAATGGAAATTTTTTATATGAGGATATAAAATATTATATTTCTGACCCTGGAAGATATTTGATTTTCTTTGATGATGCTAATATGGTTGTAAGCTTAGATAATGTGCTTGATACTATTTTAGCCTTACCAAAAAATTTTGATGTCAAGATACTTATTTCAGTAAGAGATTATGCCAATGAGAGAGTAATAGATGTTGTATCACAGTATGTATTACCTAATGTTATTGAAATTGGACAATTTAAGGATGATGAAATAAAAGATATTTTAAAGACTGATTTAGGAATAATAAATTCGGATTATCTAAAAAAGATTGTTGAGATTTCAAATGGAAATATACGACTTGCATTTCTTGCGGGTATGAGATCTATAGATGATGGATATCAAGCAATACGTAATGCTGAGGATATTTTCAAAAATTACTATGGAAGAATTATTGATGATGCAAAATTGACAAAAGAAGATATTCTTATGCTGTTTTTCATTTCTGTAGCTGGTCCAGTTAAAAAAAATGAAAATCAGTTATATAGTGATATGAAGAACCTATATGGTAAGAAAATTGTTGAGGATGATATTATTGAAAATTTGTATTCTTTAGAATTAGTAGATTGGTTTAAAAATGAGATAACAAAAATAGCAGATCAGAGTTTTGGAAATTACATATTGTATTATGTATTGTTTGAGAAAAGATGGATAAGTGTGGAAAATTTGATTACTATTGGATTTCCTGCATTCCGAAATAAAATTATATATGCATTAAATACGTTGATGGAAATATTTAATTCAAAAGAGTGTGCAAAATACATTGAAGATTCAATAATTTCTGCTTGGAATAATGCACCTGAGGAACAGAATATAGAATATCTTGAAGCATTTTATCAGGTTAATCCTGATGAAGCTTTATCTATCATCAAGAATCATATTGACCAAGAATCAAAAGTTGATTTTGATTTGCATAGTTTTGATATTAATTGTAGGAAAAATTATAACAATATTACGACAAAGGCAATAAAAATATTGGGTGGTTATAAATATACAGAAAATTTTGAAGATGCAATTGAGCTTCTGATGCTATATTTTGAAAAAAGACCGGACTTGATAATGGATTTTTATTTTGTACTAAGGGATAGATTTATATATGATAAGCATTCATATATAAATAAGTATAATCATGAAATGTGTCTGCTAGATAAGTTATGGTATTATACAAATGAAGGAAAAAACTATAATAACAGTATATTATATTTACAAATTGCTGAATATGCATTAAAAACAGAAATATCTTTTACTGAAGAAATTAGAAATAGTAGATCAATCAATTTTGTACAGATGACATTGAGGTTTACGAAAGAATTAGCTGATATACGAACTCATATATGGCGTAATCTAGGTATTTTACGTAAGAGTGCAGAGTATTACAGTATTATCAATGACATTCTTTTAGATATTCATTTTAATGGATTGGATAAAGAGGATTTTAAGAATTACTTACAATTAGATTTTAATAATATATATGAGTATGTAATTGACAAAAATACACCAGATTTTTTTGATGCGAAGATTATTGAAAAATATAAAGAACTAGCAGAGCAAATTGACATAAAGCCAGATTATCGGTATATGGTGTCTGAACGAAATCCAGAATTTAGAATTTATAGAATGTTGACGCGTGAACATTTGAATGGAAGAACAATAGAGGAAGATGAACGATTACGTAAAGAGTCTATCTTAAAAGAAATCGGTACATATGAGTTAAAAGATTTTCAAAAATTATTTTGTTCTTGCAAATTCCTAGAAAAAACTGTAGATAATAGAGATCAATGGTTCTTAAATGCAGGATTAGATTGCGTTTTTGAAATCATAGAAGGCGATACAGAACTATATTTGAAAGTGCTTAAAGAATATTTTGATGCAAATGCACCATTTAGATTGAATGGATATCGTCAGATAAGATATTTGCTTGATCATATTGGATATGACTCTACGTGCTGTTTTGTGAAAGATAGCATGTTTGATAAGAAAGCTGTATGGATGTCACTTATTTGGGAATCTGTGTCAGAAGGAAAAATAGATGAGAAGATTGTTAATGACTATAAGACCTTTGTATTGAATAATTTAGCAAATGATAATCCTATAATCCCTACAGTACAAGTTGTGGCTCGTTATGGTGAGCGAGATCGTGAACTTAAAGCAGAAGTAATAAAAGCAGTAGTAAGCAATTCTAAATTGTCAGTAAGTTTTTTAGGACATGTGTATGATGATAATGAAGTTAATGAAATTATAAATTTCTTTAGAAGTGATATTGATGCATTAGTAAGTATTTATATAAGTGCGATAAAAAGTAGTTGCCACATTGATTATGATGGAAAGCTATTTACGAAAATATTTGATCAACAGCCTACAATTTGGAACGAATATGTTGATTGGGTTAAGTCTAAAGATAATATGCATAGGGATGGAAATGAATATAAAATTTTTGAATTAATATGGGAAGATGATAAGTGGCAAGAATATGTGGAATATGCATTTAAGGTTCTGATAGATGATAACAAGATTTTTGGTATAAAAAAAACAGCTGGTTTACTATTTGCTAAGACAACCAACGCAATTATATTGGAACGAAAGAAATATTGGTTGTTTGAAAAACTGCGAGAGAATAGTTTAGAGGTTGAAAAATGCAAAAAACTTATGGCTATTGTTGTAAATATTCTACCGGATTTGGAATTGGAGTATATTCTTGAATTTCTAAAAGTAAATAAAAATCTAGAAGATTTCAAAGAAATACCTTTATTTCCTGGATCCTACTCATATTCAGGAAGTGAGATTCCACTTATTATGAAAAAAATAGATTTTCTTAAATTATTGAAGGATAACCTTAAGGGAATTGATTATATTGACCATAGAAAATATATAGAAGAATATCGTAGAGATCTTGAAAAGTATAAAGAAAAAGTAGAATTAAGAGAATATCTTGAAAATGCTGATTATGCATAAGAATTTTGAAGGCTTAAGCATTCCTGTAATTCATAAATAATGTCAATAGACGAAAGAAGAACCTCACA
>OGRR01000693.1_pt1 | contig 26507 bp, 18 predicted proteins | sample 1553511 | NCBI WGS metagenome assembly OGRR01 (sample SAMEA2580040, study PRJEB22360) | human gut metagenome | biome: human gut; feature: human-associated habitat; material: faeces | place: Denmark | collected 2008/2010 | reverse complement strand
CCGAGCTGCACTCCCAGCTGCTCAAGGACGTCACCCTGAAGAACTTCTCCGACGTGTATCCGGACAAGTTCACCAACGTGACCAACGGCGTGACCCCTCGCCGCTTCGTCAAGCTCGCCAACCCGCGTCTGTCCGACCTCATCACCGAAGGCCTCGGCACCGACAAGTGGGTGAGCGACCTCGAACTGCTCAAGGGCCTCGAACCGCTCGCAGCCGATGACGAATTCGTCAAGAAGTTCGCCGCCGTCAAGCAGGCCAACAAGGTTGACTTCTCCAACTACGCCAAGCGCGAATACGGCTTCGACATCGACCCGAACACCATGATCAACACCATGGTCAAGCGTCTGCACGAATACAAGCGTCAGGCACTGAAGATCCTCGCCGTGATCGCACGCTACGCCGACATCAAGTCCGGCAGGATCGCCGCCGACGATGTCATGCCGCGCACCATCGTGTTCGGCGCCAAGGCCGCTCCGGGCTACTACCTCGCCAAGCAGACCATCCAGCTGATCAACAACGTCGCCCGCGTCATCAACAACGACCCGGATGTCAAGGGCAAGCTGAACGTCTACTTCCCGTGGAACTACAACGTGCGTCTCGCACAGCACCTCATCCCGGCAACCGACCTCGACGAGCAGATCTCCCAGGCCGGCAAGGAAGCCTCCGGTACCGGCAACATGAAGTTCGCTCTCAACGGCGCCATGACCGTCGGCACCCTCGACGGTGCCAACGTCGAAATCCGTGAGCGCGTCGGCGCTGAGAACTTCTTCCTCTTCGGCATGACCGTCGACGAGGTGGACGCCCTCTACGCCGAAGGCTACGATCCGAAGAAGTACTACGAGGCCGATCCTCGTCTCAAAGCCGCCATCGACATGGTCGCGGACGGCACCTTCTCCAACGGCGACAAGACCGTGTACGAAGACCTTGTCCACGATTGGCTCACCAAGGACTGGTTCATGACCCTCGCCGACTTCGGCGCCTACACCGCCATCCAGTCGGAAATCGAGGCCCTCTACGCCCAGCCGCTCGAATGGAACCGCAAGGCCCTCATCAACGTGGCGAACTCGGGCTACTTCAGCTCCGACCGCTCGATGGAGGATTACCTCGAGCGCATCTGGATGACCGGTCCGCTCAAGTAATGACGGAGCGTTATCTGCGTTGTGGAAGGCTTGACGTATCTTCGTACGCTTGCGCCTTCCGCGCCTTGTGATACTGCGCTCGTCATTACTTTCGCTTCGCACGGGCCATATGTGACGTGAATTATCGCGTGATGTATGACTCGTAGCGTTAGATAGGGCGTGATGACGAAGGGACGATTCCGTTTTGGAATCGTCCCTTTTCGTTTTCCAGGGCAAAACAAAAAGCCCTGCGCGTGGGGCGCAGGGCTTGAAAGAAAGAGAAATCAGGCAGCTTCTGGGGTGGTGGGAGCGACTTCGGCTTCGCCATCCTCGGCATCCTTGGTCAGGCCAAGATCGACAGGAGACGAGCTGTTCTCCCATGGCTCCTCCCACGGATCGTAATCCGGATTCTGCTGCTTGTACACATACAGACCGACGACACCGGCAAGCAAAGCTCCGAAGAGCAGTGCGAAGAACTTCCAACCGTTAGAAGACTTGTTCTCCATGACGGATCCTTTCCCAAATATCGGCGAACATTGGCTGACCTGCTCGTTCAAGCCAACTCTGTTCACTATATTAATTCCTTGAATGTGTTGATTGGGTGGATTTACGCGCCGGGGATTCACAAGAATGCAATCATTTGCAATGATTTCGCAGATTCGCGGATTCGCACGTTCCAGTAGGGTTGAAACATGGCTTATCAACGTTTCAGTCTGTTTCCCGATTCCCCGTCGTTCAAAGACTTCTTCTCTGCACGTTCCATGCGATACCGTTGGCGTAACGGCGATCCTGTGATCACCGTTACGATCATGGCGATATGCGTCGCGGTCTGGATTGTCGAAACACTATTGAAAATCGTCTGGCCGACCGGCTGCAACGCATTCGTCGGCTCAGGCGTATTCATGCCCGCGCTGGCGACTCACCGCCCATGGACCTTCATTACGTCAATGTTCCTGCACCAGCCGGCCTCCCTATGGCACATTCTTTTCAACATGCTGACCTTGTGGTGCGTCGGGCCTGTATTGGAACGCATGATGGGGCATCTGCCATATCTCGCGTTATACGTGCTGTCAGGACTCGGCGGAAGCGCCGGCATGATGGTCTGGGCACTGTTCTCGCAAGACGGTTGGCTGACATCCGCATACGGCGCTTCCGGCGCGCTATTCGGCCTGTTCGCGGCAATTCTGGTGGTATACCAGCGCATTGGCATCGACATTCGATCCATGCTGATCTGGATGCTCATCAACTTCCTGATGCCAATCATCACGCCGAACATCGCATGGCAGGCGCATGTCGGCGGATTCATCATCGGAGGAGTGTTCGCCTGGCTGTTGGTTTCCGGTCTGCATGCGTTGCGCGGCAAAAGCCTGCAGCAGCGCACGCTGATGTACGGCGTAATCATGTTGGCCGTGATTATTGCGATTGTCGTCGCATGCAATATGAGCAATCCACTTCTCACAAACCCCCTTCTTGGCATGTTCTCCTAGTTGGCAGGAAGGAGAAAAACAGATTTGGGGAATCGCAGACACACTTATCCACAAATGTGGATAAGTGTGTGGATAAGTGAGGGTTGAGCTGTGGGTAAGTCGGGGATAACTCGGTGCATTATCCACAAGGATATTCACAAAACGGTGAATTCCCCGGCTTTTCAACGGTGGAAAATGTGGATAACCCGACTGTGCATAGTGGAAAAATGGGGAAAAACACCATCCTATATATTGTGGACGGTCATAAAACTGCCTACAAGATATAGACGCTATCCACATTCGTCCACAATAATCCACGACTTATCCACATCGTGTGAAACCAGAAAATCCCCAGAATGACGACGAATCAACACAACGAAATCAGGTACGTCACCAATGACAATCATGAATGACGAGACGCGCGAATTCGTGGCGATGCATCGCAACGAGGACGTGCGCGAACTGGCGTTGAAGGCCAAACGTGTGGAAGGGCTCGACCTGCCGTTGGCGCTCGACCAGATTGCCGGATGGCAGATCGCACGCAAAAAACTGCCACAATGGGCCTCCTGCGAGGGAATCGTATACCCTCCGCACATTTCCATGGAACAGTGCTCATCGCAGTTCACAGCCCAATACAAGTCAGAAATCGCACAAACACTGCTTGCGCCGGCCGCAACCGTGCGCGCCAGAGTGTCCGATTCTGGAGAATCGGACAACCAAACCACGAAAAGTGAGCCACAGTTGTCCGATTCTGCCGAATCGGTCATGCAAACGGCAAAAAGTGCGTTCCAGTTGTCCGATTCTCCAGAATCGGACACATTGGTGGCGAGAAGGGCGATGGTGGATCTGACGGGCGGGTTCGGCGTGGACTTCTCGTATCTGGCGCGCGGATTCAGCCAAGCCACTTATGTGGAACGGCAGCGGCATCTGTGCGATCTGGCCGAACACAATATGGCCGCACTGGGACTCGACCAGGCGCGCATCGTGTGCGGCGACGGCGTGGAATACCTCAGGCAGATGGGTCCGGTGGACTTCATCTACCTTGATCCGGCCCGCCGCGACGAGCATGGATCGCGCACTTACGCGATCGAGGATTGCACGCCGAACGTGTTCGAATTGCGTGACCTGTTGCTCTCCAAATCGCAGTACACGCTGGTCAAGCTTTCGCCGATGTTGGATTGGCGCAAGGCGGTCGCCGATTTCGACGGGACCGTACGCGAAGTGCATATCGTGGCCACCGGCAACGAATGCAAGGAACTGTTGCTGGTATTGGGTCAGCAGGTGCATGAGGAACCATCCGCGCCGCGCGTGTTCTGCGTGAACGACAATCAGCGGATCGACTATGATTCCGCCGCATATACGCAGGGCCTGCGCATTGGCGGCAAACCGCTGCCGGAGGTGAAAAACTACTTGTATGAGCCGAATGCGTCGATTATGAAGGCCGGTTGCTTCGATCTGGTGGAGGAACGATTCGGTGTGACGCAGGTCGGTCCAAGCAGTCACCTTTTCGTGTCGGCAACGCCGGTTGCCGATTTTCCCGGCAGAGGATTCGCGATTGAAGCGATCGGCGGCATGAATAAAAAGGATATAAAACGACTGCTGAATGGCACGAAACAGGCCAATATCGCGGTACGTAACTTCCCGCTTACCGCACCGCAGCTACGCAAGAAATTGAAGCTTGCCGACGGTGGTCCGGTCTATCTGTTCGGCACTACCATGCAAGGCTGCGATCATGTGCTGCTGCGCACGTCGAAAATCTGAAAAACAAACCGGAATCGAAAAAAGAAACAGGCGAACCGGGATTGGCAAGGCAGTCGCGAAAGACCGCGTACGTTTGCGAAAGAGCGTGAAACCTACGAAGAAAACCTACGAAAAGATTGCGAGATAATCGTAAAAGGGCATGCGAAAAGGGCGTCTGACCGCACGTTGTACAGACGCCCTCAAATCGCAGGAAAGGCGAAACTACGCTTTAGCGCCACCACATGGTCATGATGAATCCGATCATGATGATCGCGAATGCGATGGCCAGATTCCACGCGCCGATGTTCGGAATCGGGTAGTCGGAAGTCAGGTAGTAGACGACCGCCCAGATCAGACCGATGATCATCAGCGCGCAGAACAGCGGCACGAACCAGCGTGGATTGGACTTGGTGCCCTTGATGGTTTCCTCCACGCGGCGGGTGTTCTCCGCCTGACGGTTCATCATGCGCTGCATCTGCGGGCTCAGGGAGTCCTTATCGGCGGTAGCGTTCAGCACCGCTTCGACGCGATCCATCGGAATGTCGTGATCGTCATCGTCGTCGGAATCAGCGGATTCGTCAGAAGTGGAATCGACGGTGGTTTCCTCAGCGGCATCCTGAACGGTTTCGTTGCTCTCTTCAACGGCAGCGGTGTCGTCCGTGGACTGCAGATCGTTCTGATCGTCCGCGGTGGTTTCGTGCAGCTCTTCGTCAGCCATCAGCATAGTCTCCTTTAATAGGCTAAAAGTCATAATAGTGGGTAGACTCGAAAGCGGCGAACTCACAGCGCAAAACTGTTCATAATCAGAGCAAATGCTTAATGGGAATCAGGAAGGTCCGCATGGCGAAGCACACCGGCAAGCACACCGCGAAACGGTCGAAAGCGGCCGGAGTGGCGGCATTCCTTGTGCTCATGTTCTCCGGATTCCTGCTCGCCACGAATCTGCGCGTGAACCGTTCCGTCGTGGTGACCAACGACACCGCCGAACTCGTGGAACAACGCGTGAAAAAAGTCAACTCCCTGCAGACGGAAGTCGACGCGCTCAGCTCCCGCGTGAACGATCTGAGCAAAACCCTGAACAGCCAGGATGACGCCGACCCGCAAGACAGCGAAAGCGCCGGCAACGGCACCATGCTGCCCGCGGTGGAAGGCCCCGGACTCGTGGTGACGCTCGACGATTCGCCACTCTGGGAAAACATGGTCGATTCCAGCGGCTCCACCTCCAACATCAACGATTACGTGGTGCACCAGCAAGACGTCGAAGCCGTGGTGAACGCGCTTTGGGCGGGCGGCGCGGAATCCATGATGATCATGGATCAGCGTGTGCTGTTCAATTCCGCAGTGCGCTGTTCCGGCAACGTGCTGCTTTTGCAGGGCAAAAAGTATTCGCCGCCATTCACCATTTCCGCGATCGGCCCGGTCGAGACAATGAAAAAGGCTCTCGACAATTCGCAGGAAGTGACCATATACCGGCAGTACGTCAGCGCGTTCGGCTTGGGATGGCAGGTCGACGAAAAAGAAAAACTCCATTTCGACGCGACCGACGCATTGCAACAGCCGCTGCAATACGCGCAGGCGATGAACAACGAAACAGACGGATCGCAGCAAACGGACGAAACGCAGGAATCGCAAGAGGGGAAGTAACCGATGAAGCACGTGGCACCAAAGCAGCGTCGCAAAAGCGTGGTCTGGACGATACTTGGCATCCTCGCCGAACTCATGCTGACCGCGGCGGCCGTCTGCGCGCTCTACATCGCATGGCAAATGTGGTGGACGGGCGTGCAGGCCGAACACAACCAAATCGAAACACGCCAATCCGTATCATGGTCCGACCCCGGCCAATCCGACAGCGTCACCATTGCGCAAGCGCAGGAAGGCGACCCGCCAACGCAACCGCAAAGCGCACAGGAAGGCGAGCTCATCGCCCAGGTCTACATTCCGCGATTCGGCAGCCAATGGCAGCGCAACCTCGTTGAAGGCACCTCTCTCACCGAACTCAACAAGCACGGACTCGGCCACTACAAGGATTCGCAAATGCCTGGCCAAGTCGGCAATTTCGCCTTCGCAGGGCACCGCAACGGCTACGGACAGCCACTCGGCGACGTCGACAAACTGCAGGAAGGCGACCCGATCATCGTGCGCACGCAGGATTACTGGTACGTCTACCACTACGCCAGCTACAAAATCGTGCTGCCGACCGACATCGAAGTGGTCGCCGCCAACCCCGAAAACCCCGGCGCGACGCCAACCAAACGCATGCTGACCATGACCACATGCGAACCGAAATACTCCACGCCGACACACCGCTGGATCAGCTACGCGGAATTCTCATACTGGGCGAAGGTGTCCGACGGCATCCCCCAGGAGCTCGCCTCCACCGACTCCAACGGCAAAGTCAAATTCGTCAACAACGAAAAATCGTCGATCGTCGCATCCGTCAGCTCACTCAAACCGTGGATTCTCGGCGCGCTCGCCGCATATGCGATCATCTTCCTTTCCGCGCTGGTGGCATGGCGTTGGCCGTATCTCGCCGACGTGCGCGCAGGACGCCGCGAAAAGCCGGAATTCAGCTTGTACGGCGGATTGATGCGATTGCAGCCGGGTGTGCTTCCGATTCGACTTGTGCTCATGGCGTTGCTGATTTTCGCGGCGGCCGCATCGTGCTTTGAATGGCTGTTCCCGTGGGCTGCGACGAATATTCCGGCATTGCAGGAAATGTCGAATTACACGGCCATATAAAGCTGTATTCAGGTGCCTTCCGGCGGTCTGCCGGAAGGCTTGCTGGCAGTTTTGCTGGCAGACGTGAAAGCGATTGCTGCGATTGCTGCGATCTGCGATTATCACGATTGCTGCGATTGCTGCGTGAGACGCGCGCCGCGTCACGACATGTTGCGCACGTACACTGCTATGCAAACGCAAATATTCGCGCAACGTAAGTATTCGAAGCATTCGAACGCCGACATTCCGACGTTGATAGGAGCATGATGACCGATTCCGCACGCATTTTGGTCGTGGACAACTACGATTCGTTCGTTTACACGATTGTCGGCTATTTGAAGACGTTGGGTGCCGCGGTGACGGTGGTGCGCAACGATGCGATCGATCCGGGCGAAGCCGATGTGATCGACGAATACGACGGCGTGCTTATTTCTCCCGGCCCGGGCGCTCCGGCCGATTCCGGTGCCAGCGAAGGCATGATTCGCCTGTGCGCGGAGCAGTCCAAGCCCATGTTCGGCGTGTGCCTCGGCATGCAGGCGCTGGCCGAAGTGTTCGGCGCGACCGTAAGCCACGCGCCGACCATCATGCACGGCAAAACCAGCTTGGTGGAGCATATCGACGATGAGATCTTCGAAGGCGTCGCCAATCCGATGACCGCCACCCGCTACCATTCGCTGGCTGTGGAGCCCGATTCCGTGCCGGAAGAGCTGGTGGTGACCGCGTGGACGCAGGTCGACCACATCGTGCAGGGCATCAAGCATTGCAGCAAGCCGATGTATGCGGTGCAGTTCCACCCCGAATCCGTGATGACGCAGGACGGCTACCGTCTGCTTGCGAACTGGCTGAAGGTGTGCGGCCAGGAGAACGCCGTGGAACGTTCCAAGGGATTGCAGCCCAAGGTCGCGGCCTAAGGTCGCAGCAAGAAGACGTGGGAAGTGCGAAAACGCATGGTACAAGCGATGGTACAAGCGTGGAAACGTAAGTCGCGCAATCTCAATCGCAAGAAAATACAAAATCGTAAGAAAACACGAATCGCAAAAGAACATAAGACCGTAATGAGGAAGGCCCAGCTGGCATTTCAGCTGGGCCTTCCTTGTGAATGATGGCGGTTATCTCGACCGATCAGTTGCCTTCGGGAGTGTTGTTGCCTCCGTCGGTGTTGCCGCCGTTGCCGCCGTTGTTGCCGTTGTTGCCGTTGTTGCCGCCATTATTGGTGCTGGACGACTTCGTGGTCAACGTGATCGTGGCTCCGCTGTCGGACTGGGTGCCGGCGGTCGGTGACATGCCTGTGACCGTGCCATCCTCCGGGCCGGAAACCGTGACCTGGAAACCGTAGCTTTCCAACAGGCTCTTGGCGTTCGCATAGCCCATGCCGACCACGCTGGGCACGCTGATCTGCTGCTTGCCGGTAGACACCCAAATCGTGACCGCGGTACCGGCCTCGACCGTGCTTCCAACACCCGGCTCGACGCGGGTGACGGCGCCGGAAGCGATAGAATCGGAATATTCGCTTTCGATGGTGATCTGCGTCAGACCGGCCTGCTTCAGCTGCTCGATAACCGTGTCTTTCGGCTGTCCGATCAGATTGTCGGGAATCTTGGTCATGCCGGACGAAATGTACAGCGTGATGATCGTGCCCTTGGTCTGCTTTGAATGGGCGGCAGGATCCGTGCTTACCACCTTGTCTTTTTCGATGGAGGCATTGTCGACCGTGCGCACGTTACCCACCTTGAAGCCGGCGGCCTCAAGAATGGATTTCGCGTCATCCTGGCTCTTGTTCGACACATCCGGAACGGCGACCGACTGAGGGCCGGTGGAGAACCACACGGAAACCGTGGAGCCCTTGGCGACCTTCTTGCCGCCCGCCGGATTCTGCTTGGTGATGGTGCCCTTCGGCTCGCTTGAATCGGAATCCTCTCGGGCATCGAGCTTCAGACCCTTGGCCGCGAGCTGCTCTTCGACGCGCGCCTCGGAAATATTCGCCGTGGCGGTGAAATCAGGAACTTCCACCATGTCGGCGGTGGAGTCGCTCTTGTTCAGCATGAAGAACACACCCAGAATGACCAGCAGCGCCACCAGACCGCCCACCACGGAGCCGATGATGATCTGCTTCTTCTTACGCGCCTTAGCGGCCTCGGCACGCTGTTCCGCGCGGGTTTTTGTGGATACGCCGTTCTGTGGGTTCGGCACGGCCTCGAACTGGCCCGTAACGGGATTGAACGCCTGCGTCGCGGCGGTTTCACCGGCAGGAGTCATGGCCACGGTGTTCGCGTCCATTTCGGCCTGCTTGCGTGCCTTCATATTGGTCAGATCGGTCAACGGATTGAACGCGGCCGCCATCGGCACGCCGCCGTTCATGAACGTCAGCAAATCGTTCTTGAATTCGGAAGCCGTGGCGTAACGGTTCTGACGATCCTTCGCCATCGCCTTCGCGCAAATCGAGTCCCACATCTTCGGCAAGCCGGGAACGACCGAACTTGGGGGAGTGGCGACCTCCGAAACATGCTGGTAGGCGATCGCAACCGCGGAATCGCCGGTAAACGGCGGCCTTCCGGTAAGCATTTCATACAGCACGCAACCTGCGGAATACAGGTCGGAACGCATGTCGACGCTTTCGCCGCGTGCCTGCTCGGGAGACAGGTATTGCGCGGTTCCGACCACACCCTGCGACTGCGTCATCGTGGCGGCGGAATCGTCGAGCGCGCGGGCGATGCCGAAGTCCATGACCTTGACCACGCCCTGCTCGGAAATCATGATGTTGCCGGGCTTGATGTCGCGGTGGATGATGCCCATGCGATGCGAATACTCAAGCGCGTTGAGCACGCCCATCATCACCTGTTCGGCGTCGCGCTGGCTCAGAGCGCCATTCACTTTGAGAATGTCGCGCAAGGTCTGGCCCTTGACATATTCCATCACCAGATACGGCAGATGTTCGGTCTGGCCGGTTTCCGTGGCGACGACCTCTTCGCCCGAATCGTAGATGTTCACGATATTCGGATTGTTCATCTGCGCCACGGAATGGGCTTCGCGACGGAAACGCTCAAGGAAGATCTTGTCGTTGGCGAAGTCGGCGCGCATGATCTTGACCGCGACGGTACGCCCAAGGCGCGTATCGAGCGCCACGTGCACTTCGGCCATGCCGCCACGGCCGACCAGTTGGCCGAGCTGGTAACGTCCACCAGCCAAAGAGGTAGGCATGTTGATGTTCATCCCTGTTCCTTCCCATCAGTGCTCAAGGAGATATGAGGTCTGCTGACCACGCGTCGCGGAAGTCTTCCGCCTGTAGGCACCACCATCGTGTCAGCCAATTGTGTCTGCTGGTCGAGCAGACGGCGTTCGATGCGGGACAACGTGCGCGACACCGTCAACGCGTCCTTCGGACGGTCAAGCGGGTCTTTGGACAGCATCGACATGACGAATTCACGCAGCTGCACGTCGACGGAGTCTGGCAGCGGCGGAACCGGATTGTTGACATGTGCTGCGGCGATGTCGACCGGCGTGGCACCCGTGAACGGACGATGCCCGCACAGGCCCTCGTAGGCGACGATGCCAAGCGAATAGATATCGGATTGAGGCGTGGCATGCTGGCCCTGCGCCTGCTCCGGGGAAATGTACTGTGCGGTGCCCACCACCATGCCGTCCTGCGTGATCTGCTCCTGATTGGTGGAGTAGGAGACGCCGAAATCGGTGATTTTCACCTCGCCGGAATCGGACACCATGATGTTCGCAGGCTTCACGTCGCGGTGGATCACGCCATGCGAATGCGCGACGAACAGGCCACGCGCGGTCTGGATGAGAATCGGCAGCAGACGGGTCGGCTCCATCGGGCCGTTCTGCTCGTGGAACAGGTCGGCCAGCGACTTGCTGGGCACGTACTCCATAACGAGGAAGCCGATGCCGTCATGTTCGTAATATTCGAACAACGCAGCGATATTCGGGTGTGCAAGATTGGCGGAATTATGCGCTTCCGCACGCAGGCGAAGCAGCTTGGCCTCCTGCGTGACGCCCAAGTCGCCGCGCAACGCCTTAATGGCCACGGGACGACCCAACTGGATATCATAGCCTTTCCATACTTCGCCCATGCCACCCTGGGCCAGACGGGCATCCAACCTGTAGCGTCGGTGGATGAGCTGTCCTTCAATCAGTTTCACTCTGCCAGCGCCTCCTGCATCATCGCCTTCATAATCGGACCCGCCGCGAACGAGCCATACAAATCCACATTGTGCACCACCACGGCAACAGCGATCTTCGGATCGTCCGCCGGGGCGAAGCCGACCACCCAGCCGTCGATGGACGTATTGCCGTCACCGATCTGCGCGGTGCCGGTTTTCGCAGCCACCTGCACGCCGTCGATGGCCAGATTCGGGTTCTCCTTGGTGACCACCGCCTCCATCATCTGCGTGAGCTTGTTGGCGGTGCCCGAACTGAACGCGCGGCTCATCACCTGCGGCTTGGTCTGCGAAATAACAGACAGGTCGGAGGAACGCACGCGATCCACCAGCGTCGGCTGCATGACCTTGCCCCCGTTCGCCACGGTGGCCGCCACCAGCGCGTTCTGCAGCGGAGTCACCACGGTGTCTCCTTGGCCGATGGACGCCAAAGCGAGCTTGTCGTCGGTCGTGTCGGTCGGGAACTTCGACGCCACGCTCATCCACGGCGTGCCCGTGGAATCGGATCCGTCAACCGTGATCGGACTGTCGAAACCAAGCTTCTTGGCCATGGACGACACCTTGTCATCGCCTAAAGCCACGCCCAGCTGGGCGAACGCGGTGTTCGACGAATACGCCATCGCGTCTTCCAACGTGATCTTGCCGTCCGAACCGTCGGCCTGCGACACCGCGTTCGTCAACTGTGTGACCGTGCCCGGAAGCGTGTAGCTCGATCCGGCCGGAATCTCGGTGTCGGTCTGGTATTCGCCAGTTTCCAGCGCGGCCGCCGCCACCACCGTTTTGAACGTGGATCCCGGAGGATACAGCTGCGAGGTGGCACGGTTGAGCATCGGATTCGACTCGTCTTGCGAAAGCGTGGAATAATTGCCGTTCGCTTCGGACGTGTCGTGGCTCGCCAGCTGGTTCGGGTCGTAGCTTGGCGTGCTTGCCATGGCGAGAATACGACCGGTTTTCACTTCGATGGCCACGGCCGCGCCGTCATTGTTGGCAAGACCGTTGTAGGCGGCCTGCTGGATTTTCGGATCAATGGACGTTTCGATGGTCGCGCCCTTGTTTTCCTGGCCGGTGAACAGCGATTTGAACCGCTGCCATACCAGCTGGTCGGATTGGCCCGACAGCAGCGAGCTACGCGACGCTTCGATACCGTTCCAGCCGCGTTGGCTGATCGAGAAGAAGCCGGTGACCGGCGCGTACAGTTCGCCGGCGGTATAGGAACGCTGGTAGGAGAACGCGTCGTTCGAAGGGTCGGATTTGGCGATGACGGAGCCGTCCGAAGCGAGGATCGCACCGCGCGGAGCGCCATACTCGTGGTAGAGGGCGCGGGTGTTGCGCGGGTCGTTGTTGAGCTGGTTCGCGCGAATCGCCGTGATGATGGTGGTGGACATGCCCAGGATGACGAACAGCGCCACCACGATGGTGAAGAGTTGGCGGAGTGACTTATTCATGCTTGGCTCCCCTCTGACATGCTGTCCGATACGTTCGGAGTGCCCGATGGGGGAGCGGGTGGTACGACTGGCGTGCCTGAAACCGGCGTCTCCGTGGAGATGATTTCAGTGGCCTGCGCGGAGGCCTGCGCGGAGGCCACGCTTCTGCGGGCGCGGCTCTGCTTGCGGGCGCGCAGCGCCTGCATCGCCTCATATTGGAACGTGTCGCTATCGATATCGGATTCGGGTTTGTTCGCCGAGTTGGAAATCACCACTAGGAGTGCTGCCAACATGTAATTCGCTATGAGTGAGGATCCGCCGGCGGCCATGTACGGAAGAGTCAAACCCGTAAGTGGGATGACTAACGTGATGCCTCCCACCACGGTGAACACCTGGAAGGCCATGGTGAACACGAGGCCCGATGCGAGAAGCTTGCCGAACCCATCCTTGATTTTCATCGCAGTGATCATCCCGGCGGCGATGATGAGCAGATAGAGCATCAGAATGGCCATCAGACCGGTGAGGCCCAGCTCTTCGCCAAGTGCCGCGTAGATGTAGTCGGAGTTGGCGATCGGAGTGAGCGACGGGTGACCTTGCCCAAGGCCGGTGCCCATCAAGCCGCCTGATGCCAGGCCGAAAATACCCGTGACGAGCTGGTAGGATCCGCCGTACTCCTTGTTGTACTGCGCCGAGTCGAACGGGTGCAGCCAGGCGTCGACGCGCGCGCCGACATGGCTGAAAATATTGGCCGCGGCGAACGCGCCCACGGCGAACGCGATGAAACCAATCACAATCCAACTGGTGCGCCCCGTGGCCACGTACAACATGGACACGAACATGGCGAAGAACATCAACGACGTGCCCAAATCATGCTGCACGACCAGCACGCCCATCGACACGATCCACACCACGATGATAGGCCCAAGATCCTTGATGCGCGGCAGCTGCAGGCCCAGCACCTTCTTGCCACCGACCGCCAGCTGGTCGCGGTGGTCATACAGGTAGGAGGCGAAGAAAAACGCGAGGAACAGCTTCGCGAACTCGCTTGGCTGGAACGATCCCAAACCGGGAATCTTCACCCAAATGCGCGCGCCATACTGTTCGGAACCGATCACCGGAAGCATCGGTGACAGCAGCAACACCAAACCGATCACCATGCTGACGTACGAGAACCGCCTCAGCACACGGTAATCCTTCATGAAGATCACCAGCAGATTCGCCAAAACCAGCGCTATCGACAGCCAAAGCAACTGTTTGAACGCGACGGACGTGTTCGAATCCTGGTCGATGCGGGCGATCATCATGATGCCGGTGCCAGTCAGCACCATCACACAACACATGATCGCCTGGTTGGCATACGGCTGGAAACGCAGCGGCAATCCCCAGGAAGTCAGGAACAATGCGCCGACAAAAGCGAGCATCCACAAATAATTCTGCGGAAAACCGCCGGTGGTGCGTTCGAACATCTGGAAGAACGCGACGCCGCAAATCAGCATGCTGAACAGCAGCAGGCCGAATTGCTTCAGACGGGTTGCCATCATGACTGGTCACCGCCTGACTTGTTTGCCGAAGCGTCGTCCGATTTGTCTGATTTGCCCGACGACTTGTCGGAAGTCGTACCAGAGGATTTGTTGTCGGATTCGCCGTTTGCCTTGTCTTGTTCCTTCTGTGCGGCTTCGTCCTGCTGTTGCTTCAGCTGCTTTTTGATCAGTCGCGTATGCGTTTTCGCCTCGCCGTACGTGTCGAAGGAAATGCCCTGCGCAAGCTGTTCCTGCCAGCTTGGCGGCAGTTCGCTCGTCTTCATATGGGTGTCGGTGACGGCGTGCGACAGCTGGAAGCCGAACAGGCTTGTCGGCACGCCTTGGAAAATCGCCACTTCGCCGTTGTCGTCGCCGATGTAGTACTTGGTTTGGCTCCAACGGTAGGTTGCGAACGCGCCGCCCGCCAGTCCCAGCAGTACCACGATGGTGACGATGATGGCGATCACACGGTTGCGTCGGGTGCGCGTGCGCTTCGTTTTGCGCTGCTCGATATGCTCGTTGCGGATGGCTTTGGCGACTTCCGGATCGTTCGGATCGGCGGAAATGCGGCCGTCGTCCTTCTGTACGACGGGGATTTCACCGGTGTCGGGATTGGTGCGGTCGCCGTTCTCCTCGCGTACCGTGGACGGTTGCGCCACGCGCTGTTCCGGAGGATTGTCGTCCTCGTTGGGATTCTTGCCGTTGCGCAGTGCGGCGGCACGGGCGGCCGGCGACTTCTTGCCCTCGCGCAGTGCGGGAGCGGATGCGACCGGCTCGTTGATGATGTCGGCGATCGGCTCAAGGCTTGCGCTGGCCGCGCCGCCAACCAATGGCGTCTGATGCGGCAGATCGAACGCGTCCGCGTCAAGGGCGAGCGTCGCGTCGGCGATGACCGCGGTGACGTTGTCGGTGCTGCCGGCACGAAGCGCCATCGAAACCAGCTGTTGCGCGCACTCCTCCTGATCGGAGCAGGCGGACAGCACCTCCTGCAATGTGGAATCCTCAAGCACGCCGCACAAACCGTCGGAGCAGAGCAGCCAGCGGTCGGCCGGATGTGCCTTGCGTATGGCGATGTCCGGACTCGAATCGATATCGAAATCACCCAGAACGCGCATCACGACGTTGCGCTGCGGATGGTTGCGCGCCTCGGCCTCGCTGATGCGGCCGGTGTCGATCAGATGCTGCACGTAGCTGTGGTCGGACGTCATGCGGATCAGACGGCCGTCATGCAGCAGATATGCGCGGGAATCGCCGATATGCGCCAAAACCCAATATCCGGCCACCAATGCGACCGACGTGACGGTGGTGCCCATGCCCGCGAGACGACGTTCGCGCTTCGCTTTGCCAACGATCGCGTCATGCGCGGCCATAACCGAGGTTTCCATCATGTGGGCGATAATCTGGACATCGTCCTGCACGTTGTCTTGCTCGATATGCGCCAATGAACGGATGGCGATGGTGGAGGCGGTGTCGCCTCCCGCATGGCCTCCCATGCCATCGCAGATGGCGATCAGATGCTCGCCGGCGAACGCGGAATCCTGGTTGTTGGAACGTACGGTACCCACATCGGAAACGACGGTGGAATACATGAACAGCGGTTGTGAAGCGGGAGAAGTCGGCAAACGGGTCACCTCAATTCAAAGGTGGTTGCGCCAATGCGTACGGGAACGCGCGATCCGAGAATCATCGGAGCGTTCAGACGCTGCTGGTTGACCACAGTGCCGTTGGTGGAACCCAGGTCTTCGATGGCCCACTTGCCGGTGGCGGGATCCGTATAGACGCGCGCATGGTGGGACGAGACGAATTCGTCGTCCAGAACCACGGTGTTCGAAGCGGAACGGCCAAGCGTGATGGTGTTGCCGGACAAAGGGACGGAACTGCCGGCAAGGGGGCCATCGATGATGACCAGCAAGGTGGGTTTGGCGCTTGATGTGGCGCTGACGACTGGTGCCGGGACGGCCACGGGCGCGGGCGCTTCGACGGCCTTGCGCGCGCGACGCTCCTTACGGCGATGAGCCCGCGACTTGCGCGGGCTGAGCGTTTCCACATCCCTGTACAGCGAACGCACCGTACAGGCCACGAAGATCCAGAGCAGTACGAGGAAGCCGTACTTGAGGATCGCGAAAGTAAGTTCAGTGAGCATAGAGGCAACTCCCGAGGTTGGGGTTGGTTACTCCTGATCCTGCGAAGAGGCCCAATACAGGATTCGGGTGCGGCCGATGGTGATCGTGTTGCCGTCGAGCAACGTGGCCGCCTCGACATGATGGCCTTCGACATACATGCCGTTGGTGGAGCCCAGATCGCGTGCGATGACGGTGTTGCCGTTGTCGGTGATGTCGATCTGCATGTGGCGGCGGGAGATGCCCGGATCGTCGATCACGATATCGCAGTCGGATCCGCGGCCGATGATGGTCTTGCTTTCCGTGAGCAGATACTGGTGTTCGCCGATTTCCAGCATCGGGCAGTCTTCGGTCTGCGCGTCGGTGGTGACGGGCACGGTATTGCCTTGCACGGATTCGCTCGTCAGCTTGAAATTGCTCTTGGTGAGGTCAAGGTCCTCTTCGAAGATCACCACGACCGGACCGACGAACGCGTAATGCTGGTCCTTCGCGTACTGGGTGAGGTTGTCGGCCAGCTCATTGGCCAACGCTTCCGCGCCCCATTCGACGATGTTGTTGAAATCCGGCGTGCTCAGCTTGAAACGGTACTCATTCGGCGCCACGGTACGGTCTCGCGTGACGGGCATGGCCTCTTTGTCAATCTCACGTTCCAGAGCGCTGGAAAGGTCGACGGGCTGCAGGTCCTTGGACCCGAACTTGGCGAAAACCCCGTTGACGGCGCCTTCCACGCTTTTCTCAAATCGGTCGAGAACACTCATGCTTGTCCCTTTCTATCCTCACCCATCCTACGCGGTAGAGCGCCGAGCGCCAATTCGTAAGTCCTTTAATTGCAAAAAATTCATGCATAAATCCATCCCCAGCATCATTTAGGGGGTATTTATCCGCGAATATGACTACCTTCGCCCCCGATTTCCACGATGCACGAATTCACGGAAAGTGGAATTGGGATGGTGCTAGGTTGGGAGCATGACAGATGCGATTCGACAGTTCCCCCGTAAAAAAGCACGTACCTTGCGATTTTCCTGCGGCGCTCCGCGTTCGGCGCGCGTGATTGCAGACGGCTCCCGCGCGCTGTTCCTGCGTTCCGACGGTCCGGAAGACACCGTCACCTCGCTGTGGATGAGCGTGATCGACGAAGACGGCAACATCGGTGAGATTCCGCTCGCCGATCCGCGCGTATTGCTTGCCGACGCCGACGCGGAAGACGTTCCGGCGGAAGAGAAGGCGCGACGCGAACGTGCGCGCGAAGGCGGATCCGGCATCGTCTCGTATTGCGTCGACGGTGCCGGCAACCGCGTGACCTTCACCATCAACGGGCAGCTTTTCCTCACCGACCTTACGGCGGGCGCGACGCGAGCCATCACGATAGAGGAAGATGAACTCAAACCGGTGCTGAACCCGCGCATCAGTCCCGACGGACGGCACATCATGTACACCACCGGCACGTATCTGGTGGACGTGGATCTTGCCAACGATGAAGAAACCGGCGACGCGATTTCGGTGGTCGCCTCGGCACCGCAGAACGGCGAATGGAAAATCGGATTGGCGGAATTCGCCGCAGGCGAAGAAATGGACCGCTACGACGGCTTCTGGTGGTCACCCGACTCCAAATACGTGCTCTTCGAAACCTACGACGAATCCCCCGAACCGATCTGGCATCTGTCGGACCCCGCGAATCCAACCAATCCGGCGCAAGCCAACCGCTATCCGCAAGCGTTGACCGCCAATGCCGACGTGCGGCTGACCCTGCTGGAACTCGGCTACGACAGCGACAACTGCTGCTACGGGGCAATCGCCAACGAAGTGCAGTGGGACCATGAATCCTACGAATATCTGGCCGCCGTAAGCTGGAGTGAAGGCCACGATCCGATCATCCTTGTGCAAGACCGCCTCCAGCAGCACGATCAGGTGCTCGCCATCCATGTAGGCGAGCCGATCGCCACCATGCGTGACGCGGAAAACGGCTTCACCGACGACAATGGCGACGAGGTCGAAACCTTCTCCATCGCCATTCCCGAATACGCGGAAGGCGAACGCCCCGGCACCACGCGCGTGCTTGAGGAACACGGCAACGACTACTGGCTCGACCTCATCCACGGCACCCCTGCATTCACTCCGGATGGACGCTTGATCTGCGCGATGAACGACATGGACGTCGATACGAACCGACTCACCGTTGATGGTACGCCCTTCACTCCGGCCGGACTGCAGGTGCGCGAAGTGCTCGACGTGACCGACGACGACGTGCTGTGCGTGGTGCAGCGCACCCCTGAAATCCTGCCTGAAAGCGACCTGCCGTTCCTCTGGCAGTCGAATGCCTCCGACCATGACGCCCGCAGCTTCGACGTGGTGTCGATCCGCTATGACGGCACATGGGAACCCCTCACCTACGCGCCCGGCCAGTGGAGCATGTCTCGCGCCGGCAACGGCTGCGTGGTGACCGGACGGGGCATGGACGACGCAACCGTGCAAATGCAGCATTGCATGAACATCGCCACAACCGACGAAAATGGTACGGACGTGGCGTCAATGGTGGTCGCACCAATCGAAAACCATGCCGAAACCCCCGGATTCACGCCGAACGTGCACTTCACCCGACTCGGCGAACGTGAGCTGTACACGGCGATCGTGCTGCCCTCATCCGATAGTGAATACGCGCACGAAGCCATCCTGCCGGTACTCATGAAACCCTACGGAGGCCCCGGCTTCCAACAGGTCATCGAAAGTCAATCCTTCTATTGGGACGCGCAATGGTGGGCCGACCAAGGCTACATCGTGGTCACCACCGACGGACGCGGCACCACCGGACGCGGCCCGCAATGGGACCGCGCCATCTACGAAACCATGAAATCCGTAACGCTCGAAGACCAGATCGACGCCGTGCGCGCGTTGCCGGAAGCGTTGGAAGCGCTGGCTGGCGAGAATGCGGCAGCCAACGTTCCGCAACCCGATCTCAGCCGCGTCGCCATGATCGGCTGGTCGTACGGCGGATTCCTCTCCGCGCTCGCCGTGTTGGAGGCGCCGGAAACGTTCGCCGCGGCCTGCGCGGGCGCGCCTCCGACCGACTGGACGCTGTACGACACGCATTACACCGAACGCTATCTCGGCCTTGACTCGGCCGTGTACGAACGCAACAGCATCATCGCCGACGCGCCGCAGCTTGATCGCCCGCTCATGCTCATCCACGGGTTCGCCGACGACAATGTGACGATCGCGCACAGCCTGCGCCTGAGCCAGGCGCTGATGGCAACCGGACGTAAGCACACGTTCCTGCCGCTGACCGGCATCACGCACATGACCAACGACGAGACGGTTGCCGAAAATCTGCTGATCCTGCAGCGCGATTTCCTTGCGGAAGCGTTGGGGTGACGGCACCGTGACGACAGTGCAGTAACGGTAACGGCAACATCGCAAACGAAAGTGCTGCAAAGCGCCGTAGGAAGACAAAACGCGTTCCCCTGCGATTCCCGGACTGCCAAGCATCCGAACGTCGTGGGCGAACGCGTTCCCTTCTCGAATGCCAACATAAAACAGGCGAAAACGACTTCGCAAGCGAGGGGGTACCACATTTGTGTACCCCCCCCAAAAAAAATCTGGGCTTGAAAAAGACGGAAATCGGTGGATCGGGCTCGTCCTAACCCTGATCCGCAGCTATGGTCAAACCTGCACTTGTTCAAGCAAACCGGGCGAATCGTCGATGACGGTCACCGGAATGTACGCAAACAACGTCCAACTGCCGTCCTGCGCAGACGTGGTGAGCGTGCCCTGATACGATTCGAGCTGCTTCTTGAACGAGGCGAGCCCGTGGCCGCCCGGTAGTTCGTCATCGCGCTCGTCAGCTCCAGCCATGTCCTCTTTCATGGGATTGATTTGCGTGATTTCGATGGCATTCGGCCGGAGCATCACCGAAAGATCGACCTTGCTTCCTGGAGCGGCATGGCGTGCGATATTCGCATAGATCTCGCGTAGCAGATTATTGGCAAGTTCGGCGATTGCTTGCGATGCGCTCGGCTTGCCACCCGCGCAGTGCCGAATGGACGTGATATTGAAGCCAAGCTTGCGCAAGCGACGATCGCCGTCATCCAGTGTTGCTCGCAGCAGATTGGCCAACGCTTCGCCGTCGGCGTCGCCGGGGAGAGTGGTGGCGTCCATATTCAATTCGTCGATGACGCGATGCACGTTCGTCAATGCGGAAAGAATATATTCGTTGATTTGACGCCAGTCTTCGGCATCGGCTGTTGTGGTTGCCGTAGTTGTGGTTGCGTTGGCAGGGTCAGCAGCGACGCCAGGATTGCTAGAGTTGCCACCGATATGCCGTTGCGCTACAAACGTCGCCGCTGACAAATCGCCCGTCACCGCATCGTGAATGGCATCGGCAATGCGTGCGCGGCTTTCCAATTCCTGCAGACGATTCTTGTTCTGCGCCGCTTCGAAGCTTTTCTGCGTTGTTTTTTCGCTCCAACTCAACGCCCGACCAAGCAGTAGCACCATGGCATACATGCTGACCATGGCGACGGGGTTGGTATTTGGGCCAGGGGGGTCAATCAGCAGAATGTTAACAACGTAATATGTGAGTAACGTTGTCACGATAATGGCATTAGTGCTGTATGCGAGCATGCCATAGGCGTAAAGCTGCGCGGGAAGAGAATTTCCCAAATGCGCGTAGGGAGTAAACAGATCGCCTATGGAGGCAATCACGAGAATCGCCACCGATGTACTTTTCAGAAACAGCGGAGACGGTACGAGCGCCGTAACCAGCATCGCAACCCATATCACGCCAAATATGTCGGTAGGAGGCTCGTAGCAAACGCCGTATATGGTCCATGCAAGCACGATCAGCATAATGGCGAAACGGATTGGATGCCACAGGTTCGGATGCTGCGTGCGCATACGGTTGCGCCACGCAATGCACTGAGTTGCGGGTTTAGAGCGCATTGGACCTCACCCACAGTGCCACTGCCTGACGCGAGGTCTTGCAGTTAAGTTTTCTTAAAATACTTTGCATATGTTTGCGGATGGTGGCTTCGGAAATCCCCAAACGCTCGGCGATGTCCCGGTCAAGCATGCCCTCCGCGCACAAGGAAATAATCTGCTCCTCACGAACGGTAAGCGCGGGAGTGGTCTCAGCCTCCCTGCTGATACGCAGATTGGCCAACGCAGGCGGCTCAAATCCCTCCATCACCTCGCCATTGCACATACGCATAATAATTTGCGCCAACTGGTCGGCATTCTCCTTACCAACCAACCCTTGCGCACCAGCCTCAACCAGCTTGTCCCGATAACTATTGATGGAAAAACTGGTTGCACCGAGAATCGGCATGCGCTGGCCCATCAAACGCAACCGACGACATGTGGCGGGGCCTTGCAATCCCTCCATCGACATATCGAGAATCAATAAGCTGACATGGCCGTTCGCATCCTGGCAACGTTCTATCGCCTCACAGCCTGAAGTCGCCGTCCACACCACATACGCGGTCGGCACTTTGCTGGCAATGACGGCACTGAGCGAATCCAGCGCTCGCGGATCATTGTCGACCAGCGCGATGCGATGAATCTTAGGATGCTTTTCCGACGTGGTCATTATGCGATCACTTTCCTTTCCCACACAGCCATTGCAGCCATGTTGGGCAGTTGGAATCTTTGGCAGCGGAGATATCACCGTTGTTGTCAACGGGAGTTGCCGCCGCGTACGCATACGTTGGTGTGCCGGTGAGAGACAGCGTTACCACCATCAGCAGTGAAACAAACTTCATACCTCCATAGTATGCGAGGATGGCGCGCGGGGGTGACGATTCGGTTGTTCCGGTACGCCGTTGATGCACTGACGCATCGTTATACAGCGCGCATGCCTGTGCTTAGTTTCGTCTTGGCGCCGTTCGCCTAAGATGGAACCATGACTATCACGCTCATCGACGAGGCGCGCTATGACGCCGAAATGGACACTACGGTGCTGCCTGCGCTGCAGGCTTGCATGACGGAAGGTTGGATGGAACCTGCCACCGTTGATTGGGACGGCAATATGCTGCCTAAGCTGGAGCATCCTGGTCGGTTACATTACTACTGCTACGACGCGCACAAATTCGACGCATTACGTGAAGACGGCGCATCGGGCGTATTCCGCGGTGCGGTGGTGATTTCGCACGGATTCACCGAATTCGGTCGCAAATACAGCGAAATGGTGTGGTACTTCCTACTGGCCGGCTACTCCGTATGCGTGTTCGAACATCGCGGGCATGGCCATTCCACGCACGACATGAGCAACCCGAGCTTGGTGTGGATCGACGATTGGCGCCGGTATGTGGCCGATTTCGCCACATTCGCGCAGACCGTGGGACGTGAGACGGCCGGTGATGGCCCGATGTACTTGTACTGCCATTCCATGGGCGGCGGCATCGGCGCGGCTGTGCTGGAACGCTACCCGTCGCTGTTCGACAAGGCGGTCCTGTCCGCGCCGATGATCGCGCCGGTGGTTGGCATGCCAACGTGGATCGCACGCATTGTGGTCGGCGTAATCTGCGGGCTTGGCTTCGGCAAATCACGCGTGTTCGGCCATACCGATTTCGACGGAAACCTCAATCTCGACGATTACGAGGGAGCCTCCGAAGCGCGCATCCGATGGTTTCATAAGCAGCGTTTGGCCGACAAATCATGCCAGACTAACGCGGCCACGTTCGATTGGGCAAACCAGGCGATGGCGCTTTCTCGTGCCGTGCTCAAACCCGACATGTGCGGAGCTATCGAATCCCCGGTATTGCTGTTTCAAGCCGGACGCGACGTGTGGGTGCTCAACGGTCCGCAAGATGACTTCATCGAACGTGTGCGAGAAGGCGGCGGTTCCATCGAAAAAGTGCGATACAGCCAGTCATTGCACGAAATTTTCTCCATGCCGAATGCCGTGCTCGGACCATATCTCGGCAAAATCCTCGATTTTTTGTCGGCGCCGAACGCAAGTTTGGCGGAATAAATCTGTTTTGTATGACTGACGTTTAATATGCATACCGTCTGCGCTACAATCGCCGTGAATTTGCCGTGAAAGCCGTGGAGAGAGAGCGAGGGCAGTCCGTGGCAAAGCAAACGTCGGGACAGGCGTCGCAATCGCAGAAAACTTCCGAATCGCAAAAAACCGCGAAAAAAACGGAACATGTGCTGGAACAGACGCCGAAAAGCCTGCTCATCGGCACTGGCATGACATTGCTGGGCGGTGCCATGTGGGGTATGAACAGCACCGTGGCCAAACTGCTGATGCGCGACTACCAGCTGGATCCGATCTGGCTTTCCTGCGTACGCGCGCTATTCGCCAGCCTGATCTTCCTGGTCGGATCGGCCATCACCACACCGCAGAAACTCGCCGGAGCGGTCAAAGACGTCAAATCGTATCCGAAATATTTGGTCACCACGCTGACATGCGTGCTTCTGGTGCAGGTCTCCTACCTGATGACCATCGACTGGACGAACTCCGGAACCGCCACCGTATTGCAGACGCTCAACCTGATCTTCGTGCTCGCATGGGTATGCCTGCGCGGCAAACGACTGCCCCTCAAGCGTGAATTGATCGGCGTGCTCCTGGCGTTCGTGGGTACGTTCCTCATCGCCACTGGCGGCAATTTCGCCTCGCTGTCGCTGCCATGGCAGGGGCTCGCATGGGGACTGGTCGACTCGGTGAGCACTGCGGCCATGTCCATCCTGCCGGTCATGCTCATGCTCAAATGGGGCAACATGACCATCAACGGCATCACATTCCTCATGTCCGGACTCATATTGTGCCCGTTCGCGCAACCGTGGGCGAACATTCCCGCACTGGACGCGCGAGGTATGCTCCTGCTGCTCTACGCCATCGTATGCGGCACATTCCTCGCGTTCTGGCTCTACATGGCAGGCGTGATGCGCGTCGGCGCGGTGCGTGCCACCATGCTCGGCACCAGCGAACCGGTCATGGCCACCGTCACCGCAGTGGCATGGGCCGGCGAAACGTTCACCTTCACCGACCTGACCGGCTTCGCCATGATCATCATTATGGTCTTCCTCGTGCGCTGACCGCTCGCCATAGCCATAAACTGTCCGATTCTGGAGAATCGGACATCCAGAACGCAAAACCCATACCTTAGTTGTCCGATTCACCAGAAACGGACACTTATTGGTGCGCACGTCGGTGCCGGCGAGCACGTCGGCCAGATGCTTGGCAGTGTTCGGGATTGCCGGCAGAGTCTCTTCGGTCCAAGCGCCGACCGCGTTCACGACCACGGCGAATACTCGCTGACTGAAGTCGGCGAAAGCCTGCGCCCGATCATCGATGCGATGAAGACATGGGGAAACCATTACCGAAACGAACACGAGTTCTGATTGTTCCAGTCACTGGAGTTGTCGGGAGCCGCTGAGCTCTACTGCCGCTTGGGAAACGAAAAGGCCGGAACCTTTCGGCTCCGACCTTTCACCATGGTGCGAGCGGGGGGAGTTGAACCCCCACGAGCATACACTCACTGCCACCTGAAGACAGCGCGTCTACCATTCCGCCACGCTCGCAGACAATCGACTAATTTACACCTTTACTATCTGTGGCACAAATCGGCGTGTCGCACCGCCGTATTCGCAAAGCGAATGCACAAAGCGGTGCGACGCGAGGAGGGAGGAGGCCCTGTGGACCTCCAGACGATGGAGCCATCCTTTGTTCAAAAAGCCGCGTTTGCGTAGCAAATGCTCAAGCCCCGCGACTTCCATCCAGCTCCTCTGGCTCAGCCCTTCGAACCGTTCTCGTAGAACTTGGCGAGTGTCTCGTCGCGGAATTCGTTGAAATAGCCGCCGTCGATCGATGCTCGGATATCGTCGAGCAGCTTCACGAAGAAGTGCTCGTTGTGGATCGTCGCCAGCGTGAAACCGTTGAATTCGCGGGCGCGCAGCGCGTGGTCCACGTATGCGCGCGAATAGTGCGTGCAGGTGTAGCAGTCGCAGTCCTCCTCAAGCGGACCGAAATCGTGCTTGAACTGCGCGCGCTTGATGTTGTAGCGGCCGTGGCGCGTGAAGATCGCACCATTGCGGCCGCAACGCGCGGGGGCCACGCAGTCGAAGGTGTCGCCGCCGTTCTCCACGCAGGCGAAGATGTCGTCCACCGCGGCGATGCCGAGCACATGGCGCGGACGGCTTTCCGGCATCGCGTCACAGATCCAGGCGCAGGTGTCGCCGATGATGCGCTTCTCGATCGCGCCGCCGATGCCGACGCCGTCGAAATCGAGCGAAGCGATCTGTTCGGCGGCATGCCTGCGCAGATCCTCGTAATTCGCGCCCTGCACTACGCCGTAGAGCGCCTGATACGGCTTGCCGAGACGTTCCTCGGTAAGCCGCTTGTGCTCGGCCACGCAACGTTGCGCCCAGCGGTAGGTGCGTTCCACGGAACGTTCCTGGTAGCCGCGGGTGTTCATCAGCGTGGTCAGCTCGTCGAAAGCGAACATGATGTCGGCGCCGATCTTGTGCTGGATGCCCATGGAGATTTCGGCGGAGAACCGGTGCAGCGAGCCGTTGAGCGGCGACTTGAACGTCACACCGTCCTCGTCCACGAACGCGAGCCGCTCCTTGCCTTCCGCGATCACGTCGTCCGATTTCATGCCGGTGACGTCCATGGCGAGCGTCTTCTTGAAGCCCGCGCCGAGTGACAGCACCTGGAATCCGCCGGAATCGGTGAACGTCGGACCGTTCCAGTTCATGAATTTGGCGAGTCCGCCGGCTTCGTCGAGCACCTGTTCTCCGGGTCGTTCATACAGGTGGAACGCGTTGGACAGCAGGCATTGTGCGCCGAGGTCCTTCATGGTTTCGGGCAGCACGGCCTTCATCGCGGCCTGCGTGGCCACGGGCACGAACGCCGGAGTGTGAATATCGCCGTGGGGGGTGTGGATGATGCCGGTGCGTCCGTATCGCGCGCCGCCGCGGCCCTTGCCATCGGCCGCATCTGGCAGGCGGGTTTTCTGATCGAAGTAGAACGCGTCGCGGCGGCCGGGCTTGCCGGGTTCCGCGCCGCGGGGATGCTCAATAAGGTTTTCGGTCGATGCCGCGCTGGTCGTGTTGCCTGCTGCGTCGTGCGTTGCGCCGGCTGCCGCGTTGGCCGCTGAGGTCTCGTGCGCCACCGCGCCGGTCTGTGGTTCGTTCAAGCTTGTCATGCTCTCAACTGTATGCGATAGCGCCGATTGCCGCGGTGGCGCCATCGGCGGGCGGCGGGGGGGGCGGGTGTGGCGCATTCGGTAACG
>OGRR01000686.1_pt1 | contig 26705 bp, 27 predicted proteins | sample 1553511 | NCBI WGS metagenome assembly OGRR01 (sample SAMEA2580040, study PRJEB22360) | human gut metagenome | biome: human gut; feature: human-associated habitat; material: faeces | place: Denmark | collected 2008/2010 | reverse complement strand
ATACTTACCTCCATATAATTATATAAACAACATAATTTTACATTATTCTTTTTTATATGGAAATAGTTGACTAAAAAATATATAAATTTTACGAACAATATTTATCAAGTTCGAATTAAATTATAGAGTTAATTGTATTAGCAATCTTAGGTGCTAACACTAATAAATTACCCTTTGTATTTGGGTGTAATAAATCCCCGTTCCCTACAAAATACTCGTTTGATTGACCTTCATGTTCACATGATATACCACCCTCATTAAACAAATCTTTATACTCAATAGAATATTTATTAAAGATTTCTATCTCAGCATCAACATAGTCTTTTAATAAAACTCCACTTTGAGAATTAGGTTCATTCCATGCTCTCGTTAGTATACCAGGAGCATCGGCAGTATATTTAAACTTCATAGGAGTAAATCCAATTATTTTTGCTTTCGGATATTTATCTAGTAATGCTTTTACAACTTTTTCAAAATTAGCTTTAAACGCCTCTTTAGATTGATTTGTCCACATAAAATCGTTAACTCCACCCCATAATCCAATAGCACCTAGACCATCTATCATTGACGATATTCTATCTATGAATCCTGTACTGCCATTTGATATTATTGTAGTACCACTTACACCATAGTTATATACAGTTGGTATACCACATAACTCACTTATTCTAGTTGTCCAACTTGTACCTCCTAGTCCATAAGTTATACTATCACCTAAAAATCCAATTGATAGGGGCTTATCAACTAAAAATTTAAAGTTACAATAGCTATTATTAGGCATATCAGGATAAAACAAACCTAAGAAGTAGTAGTTGCTATCATCTTTATAAAACGTAACAAGTTCTATTAGCTCTGTTGTTTTATTATAATAAAGCCACCTAAACTCATTTGTTACACTATAATTTATTATTTGCTCATTTGTAGCTTTTAACAATTTATTGCTAAGACATATATAAGATGGTGGAAAAGTTATTGTTTGGTTAAAAGTATCTACATAAACTTTTTTAGAATGTTCTTGACATACTAAATAACAATTTCTAATTTTAGCATTATTTAAAACATCAGTAGTTACACCGTCTTTTATATTTAAAATTTCTTCATTAACTACTGTAAATCTATCATCTATATCTTTGAATGAGTTAATCTTGAAATAAGATTTTAACTTAGTTCCCATATCAACAGTTACATTAGTATCATAGCTTGAATTTGCCATTGCTATTTTTATATAAGGGCAATCAGTATTTAAGTTGTTTACACCATTTGTATAAATTCCTTCATAACCTTGGTATGCTTTATCCTCATCATATTTCAATATAAAATAGTTATAATCTGTTGTTAACTCGAATTTTATATCAACATTAAGTGGTATACTTATAAAATCTTTTGTTCTTATTTGAGTAGGATTAATCGTATTCCCGTTCTCTCCATTTGTAGAATCCATTTCTCCTAATTCCCAATTTAAATCTAAATAATAAATTCCATTATAAATAGCACCCATTTGTTTTCTGATAGCTTCACCAATATTGTTGGCAGTTGTACCAAAAAATGTGTTTCTTCCGTCAATCAACTCAGCATCACCAGTAGTGCTACCGTTCGGTAAACTTGTAAGACTATCTATTCTTTTTCTTTCAATATCCACTTCTTGTTTTGTGGCTTTTAAGTTTTCTAGTTGTTGAGTTTTAGTTTCCAATTGTTCGTTAACTTTTATTATATCATTATCGTGCTTATTTACTTTTTTAACTAATTTTTCTGTATTCATTTTTTTAAATTCCTCCTTTATTTAGTTAATTTCCTCCCATGAACATAGAAGGAGGAATCAATAAAATTATCATTTTAATATATTTCTTGATAAAGGTGTCATATAACATTCACCTGTTCCAATGTTATTTATATGTATATTTGCTTTTATTAATATCTTGTAATTCATATCATTAATATCTAAACTATCAACTATAGCATTAGTTAAATTTTAAGATGCTAGTTATTTAAACCAGCATCTCATCTTTTATTTCTATCTTCTTAAATTGTGACTTCTTAGATTCTTCTTTAGGATTATAGTTTGTCCAGCCTAATTTTACACCCTTTTTTAAATAATTTATTATAGTTATGTTAGCAGTAATTCCCCATTTATTATTTTTAGCAATTGTGTTTGTAGTTTCCCACTCTTCTTTATTATTCCAATACTCACACACCTCTTTAACCTTATTAGATGTTATAGCATATAAATCAGCCTTTTCAAAATCCACTTTAGATAAATTAAGTATATTTTTTAATTTACTATTTAAAACACTTTTTTTAATCCAGTCCATTTCTGAATGTCTACAATCTAATTCAATATAATTTTCAACCCCGTTATCTATTGCTATATTTTTCTTAATTTTATCATTCTCTTGCTGTTCATTTAAACCCTTATATCTCTTTCCTGCTTCTTCATAATGTTGCAAACCATGAGTCTCAATTATCATATTATACTCAGGCAAATAGAAATCATACCTATACTTATCACACCATCTAAATGTAGTTTTAGATAGCTGAGTTTCAAAATTTACATTCAATTGATTCAATAATGAAAATAAAAATTTCTCAGGGTAACTAAATCCATCACCACATGTACAGCCTAATGTTTTATCTCCATACATTTCATTGACGCTTTTAGTCTTCTTATTTCCGCAATCTGGACACGAGAACTGAACCTTCCTAACACTTCCTTTTGAATACATTTTAGCTTCATCATATCCGCCTTGAAAATATTTAACCATCCAAGGTGCAGTAGTGGGTACATCATTTATTCCTTCCACTATTGTACTGGAATTACGGGAGCAACAGGAACAACCATTACCTTTTATAATATCATATTCTGAAATCCATAACTCTTCCTTGCATTCTCCTTTTTTATAATGTTTCCCACATTCGAAACCACATTTATTACACCTATATCTATAAACCCTTCGGCTCGCTCTATTATTTTTCCTTTCACTTCTTTTTCTGTCTATTATAACTAAATCTCTTTTTTCATCTACTATTCTATCTCCAATATTATAAAGATAATCTACTTTGTAAATTCCTAGAATTATAGACAATTTACACTCAACAAAGTTCCCCGTATGTATATTAAAAATATCACCATTATATACTACAGTTAATCTAAGTTTATCTCTATCGTAATCTATTATCTCAATTTCACCCTCAATATCATCATAGATAAATCTTACTTTGTAGCCTACGCTATTTTTCCATGATATTGGATTACTTTTATACCCAGTTCTTCTAGGTAAATCGTCTAAAAATACTTTCCTCATATTCAAAACCTCCGATTGTTTATTAATTTTCCGAATTTATATAATAATAGAGGAAATGGTCTCGGAACACCACTTTCGATACGGCTCGCGACTTCCATATCTATCCTCATATTTAAGTATATACTATTTAATATACTTTGTCAATAAACTTTATTAATTTACTCACAAAGTACAAGGAGATTTTCTCTCCTTGTAGTATTTTATTCCTATGCTCTCTTTAAGAATCTTATGTATCCTAAATTTCCTTTTGAATCTTTTTGTGCCTTCAGAGTTAACGTATTATCCATACCTTGTCCAAAATCAGCTTGTGTAGATAAAGTCCAATCGGCAGAAGGTTTTACTTTCATTTCAACCTCAACATCATGTGTTATATTTTGATCTTCATCTATGTAAATGCTCTTTAATAAAAGCTTACATACAGCAGGGAACTTGTCAGAAGCAATTACTATTTCTTCACCATTAACTGCATTGTATGCATAAGGCAACACTTTTATTTCTCCTGTTGGTTTCTTTCCTGAATTGAATGTTACAGTTGTTGATGAAATAGTGTAGTCACCAGATTCTAATGCCCCCATAGTTAACACTTTATCGGCAGCAACATCAATTATTTTTACCTCATCATTAGATAGTGGAGCTTGAGGTAATGTAGCTGTATCGTCCTCTAATTCTAATACAACTGCGTTTGTATGCATTTTTGTAGCACCTTTAACTATAGAACTACCAGCTTGTACAACAAGTTTATTAATATCTAATACATTAGTTTGTAATTCTGCTGTTAAAGTTTTGCTTGATTGAATTGTAGCCCAAGTTGCATTATCCTTCCCATTTTTTATTTCTGCTTCTTCACATGCTTGTGATAAAGAAGCCGATGTTAAATTTTCATCAACTGCTAAAACATCACCATTATCATCATATAAATAAGCCTCGAAGCATTTCATTATTCCTTTTTTTAACATTAAAATTCCTCCTTGTTTTTGTTAATTTTTATCTTTAGATGGTTTCCCATCTTTAAATCATTCCACTTAATTCATTTTCTGACATTAATAAATCGCCTAATTCTGTTTCTTTATATAGGCTAGATATGACACCATCATTAAATTCTAATTTAGATTTTACTTCGCCTACACATCTGAATTTAGAAATAGTTTCGTATCCTACTGAATTATTAATTCTCGCATATAACACATATAATTGAAATATATTTAAGTTATAAACATATTCAAAAGTATATTTCATATCCTGAATTACTATTGATGCTATATCGTCAATATCTATTTCTTTCTTTCCTCTCTGTGCCGCTTTTAATCCTTTATAATACCACTTCTCAACTTCTTTATTTTTAAAAACCTTAGCTTCTTTTATTAAGCACATTTTTAAAACCACACTTCTAAGAATATCAAAATTCTTGCTATTTATCGTAACTGCATTGTCTGTACTTCTAAATACAAAATCATTATTAATTACATTGAATATTATCTCTTTCTTGGTTATTATCGAGAATAAATCTGAAAACTCTCTTAAAGTTTCCATTGTTATAATATCTAAATTTTTAATATCATTACATTTAGCCCTTGATACAGCAATTATTAATGCATACAATAATCCTATATCATTTCCAATACCTAAATATTCTCTTGAAAACGTCAAGTAATGCGAGTATTTTCTTAATTTCTTATAATCTTTTAACGAAACTGGATATATTGTGCCAACACCATCAACTTCACAAGGTTCATTAAATAATAAATTCGTTGTATCATAATCTTTATATATTATCATTTTCTTACCCTATCAAAAGGAAGTATATTTATTGAAAATCTAAGAGAAGTGTATAACATATTACCACCCTTGCTAAGTCTACCTGATTCGACATCTTCTAATGAAAATTTTAGATTCCCTAATTCTTCAATATAACTTTCATCTGTTATGTATAATCCATCAAATATATTTGATATTCTATTTGCTATTTCATATAATCTTAATCCGTTTGAGATTTCAAAATACTCTGAAGCTGAAATAACATTTACATCTATATACATAATGTTACTACCACCAAAGATAGCTTTAGGTACGTTTAAGAAAATACCATTTGATAATTTAATTTCCATATCAGGATTAAATGGTAACAATGTTATTAAATCTTTAACATCTTCTTCGGTTAAATCAGGTTGATCTACCTTTTGATTTGAGTAAGTCAATCCCTTTTTACTCAAAGGATTACGATTATTATAATACACTAACCTTTTAATCTCTTGGTTTTCAATTATTTTTTCATGTGTATATTGCAATAGCATACTTACTTTTTTTAATTTAGAACTTACAGTATTTAAATACTTATTGTTAATATCACTCATTTGCTCACCTACCTAACTAATGATATATCTTTTTCTACTTTAATTTCTTCGTTGACCAAGTATTTTAGCGTTATAAAATCTCCATAAACATTGCATTTAATTTGAATTTTTGAACTATCTTGGCTTATAATTTCAACAGAATCCGAATAATCTTCTATTTCCCATATTCCATCAGAATTGCTTATTGTGTAAGTTTCAGTTTGTCCTTTTCTAATTGAATCAGCACCGCTTATTATATATTCTATTGGTTCATCTACAGAAGGTAAATCACCATTGTATGCAATACCATTTTTAATATCATCATACCCTTCTCTAAAGTCATCCTTTTTGCAGATATAAGTTAACATTCCCTCGTTATAAACTGTTATATCTGAAATCTTATATACTCCATGTTCTGAGAATCCTAATATAAATCGAGTATTTAATGGAATGTTTCTTGTTGTTGAATTACTCTGAACTGTAACTTTAATTTTGGTATCCGCATCTGTAATGAAGTCATTTGAAGCTGTTAATTTTACTCCATAAGATTCACCTGCAGCTACACAAGGAATTGATAACTCTTCTGTTAGTTTAATTTTTTGATTACAAAGGGTGACATTACAATATGGACTTGTTGAATTATCTTCGTATTCTTCAACCAAATAAAATTTATCATCAAATCCTATATAACTCCCTATATCAATTTTTGTATCAGGTCTTAATATAAATTTTCTTTCATTTACATTTGTTGAGCTGTTTTTTATTCGTATATCTAAATCCTTTGAAGATAAATCATTGCAATATATTTTTGCTAATCTATAAGACGGATCTTCGGTAAAATGAAGATTCTCCAGTTCTTTCCCATATTTAACTATGGCATCCGTAGAGTTAGTATAGTTATTCATCTTTTTCAATATATCTAAATAACTCATTCGCTTATCAACTCTTTCATCATTTTTTTTCTAGCAATTTTATTTGCATAGTACCTGGCAGTGCTATATGAATCATTTTTTATCTTTTGCATTGATTCTAAATGATTTGCTTCACTAAATCTTTTATAGTCTGTACTAGAAAGCCTATATTCAAATAATTCAACAGAATTTACTCTTGGTAATATCCAGTTGTAAACCATATAACTCGTTATCGCCTCTATCTCTAGTCCCGTTATTTTTCTATTAAACGTATCTAATAAATCATCAAATTCTACATCTTCAAATTCGCATAACACTATCGCTGTTTTTAAATTCTGCTTAATTACTTCATCAATTTCTTCCTCATTTAAGGCAAATAATTTATAATCTCTTATTTTAGATAAAAAACTATTTTTAATTAATTCATATCCATTATCCACATTTTCACCACCTTATTTTAATTTATATATAATTACCCTATATTTCTATAGTGATATTGTATTCTTTTTTAAGCATTGAAACTATTCTTAAATCTGAAATCTCTCCATTATAAATCATAGAAACAGCTCTATTTAAAACATCATTTCTCATATTTATAGGTAGCATTCCTAATTTTTCCTTAATATTTCTTTGATTTGTCTTGAAGAATGATTCTAAATCTTCCATCTCAAATATAGTTTCATATAAGTTTTCTAAATCAAAAGCTTCTATTACTTCCATATCATCAACTATTAGCCATGACTTTAGATATTTTTCACTTTCTCCCATCATATTAATAACCTCTGATATCTTTAATTCATGTTCATCACCATATTCATTCCACTTAATGAATTTATTTGTTTCCTTATTTACATATCCAACAGGAAAACTAGACACTGAGACAACAGGAACTATCCTATCTCTATCTAAATTAACGTATTTGTTCTGAGAATTATTTCTTTTCCTAGACATTCTCTGTCCCGACTTAGGTATATCCGTTTTATTCTCTTTCGCCTTATTTTCTGTAATTTCAATATTTTCTTCGTTTGTTATATTTTCAACCTTATTTTCTGTAATTTTCTTGGATCTTGCCATTCATATCTCTCCTTTTAATTAAATAATTAGAAAGAGGGGCAAAACCCCCTCTATTTTTTTTAATTCATATTAACCTGTAATTTCAATTGAACCAATTAATCTATTATATACTACTGCAGCACCTATTCTGAAAATTGTAGCAAATTCTTTTGTCATATCTTTTAAATCAGATATTTCATTAGTTTCTGCTACTAAAGGTTCGCCTTCTACAACTAACTTAACTGGTTTTGCTCCTGCTGGTAGTACATATACTGTATCGTTGTCGAAGCAGAACTCTGTAATAGAATTAGATTTAAATACTGTTGGTAATTCAGCACACACATATCCATTCCATTCTCTTACGAATCCCTTAGAACTATATTCTGCTCTTTGTGCATCGGATAAGTTTGCTACTTGTATCTTTTGTAATTTATTTAATGAAGCTCTAGTTCCAACTAAAATAACTTCAGTTCCATAATTTGCAGCAGTTGTATTAGTTAAAACTTTTTGAATTTCAGCCTCATTATACGCACCAGAATATTTAAATCCTGTTGGTAATCCTTCTACCGCAGACTTAAATGCTGATGCAACGAAGTCATCTTTAAACTTCTTTATAGATATATCAACTTTAGCCACTAATTCTTCGAATGAAGATCTTCCAGTCATAAATCTCTTAAAATATTCAAATACTTTAATTGCATAAGCATCTGTAGAAACTACAAAAGTAGCACCTTTGTCCATTCTTTGTCTATCTAAATCCCAGTTGTTACCTGAAACTTTACCAACTGTTAAATAAGCATCATTTTCAATTTCAAATTCCTTAGTATCTCCTAAATCAACATAATGTTCTTCAACGAATTGATTATAGAATGCTGACATTATTCCGTCTCCATTAGAAATAGTTTGAGATATAATTTCTCTAATAACTTCAAATATTTCGTATTTGTGTGCATTATAGGCCATAACATCAAAAGTTTGAGTACCCATGATTTCTAAAAACTTATCTCTCATAGCCTCATTTCTTGTAGTTTGTGAAAAATTTGTAACTGGAACTCTATTTACTTGATCTACCCCTAATTTTACTAATTCTAAACCTGTTTGTGTTAACATATTTTTATTCCTCCCTTTAATTAAGCTATAACTCTACATCTTACGATGTTGTATTGCATTGCTAAATTTTTTCCGTTTAATCCAATAAACATTCCTTGAGTCGCTGGAACAACTTCCTCAATTTCAGCTATTAAAACAGCTTGGTCTGTTTCGAAGTCAGGTTTTGTTTCTTTATATTGTAATTTTGTTTCTCCTACTTTCGCATAAACATAACCCTTCTTAGATACTATAGTTCCATTAATTCCATCTTCTGATATAGCGAATTTTCTATCAACTGCTATCTCTACAGCATCTAAAACATCGTCTACATCATTCATATAATGTAATAATGTGTTTTTCTTAAAATTGTATTCATCAACATCAACTTCTGGTGAAGCAACAAAGAATACCTTATCTCCTTCTGCTGCTAATTTTTCTAATTCATAAACATTATCTTCTAATCTCTTTACTACTTTCCCAACTACTCCGTTAGAAACTAATCCAGTTTCAGCAGCATCATAATCCGCTGTTTTTACCTTTACGTTATAAATCTTTGCTTCTCTTGAATTATTGATTACTTCAAATCTTGCCATTTTAAAAATTCCTCCTTTTAAGTCTCATGGACTATTTTAATTTTTATTATCTTATATATTTCTTTATACCAACGCCATATCTCATCTCAGCTTCGCTTAATTCTTCTGTATGATATTGCGCTGTAGTTTTTATTAATTGTGATTCTTTTGAAAAACTCTTCTTAGAACCTTTTTTATTAATCACTATTCCGTTATCGAAAGCAAGTATCTTTAGAGACTTTTCTAACTCCTCTATAGATGTATCATTTGCATTTGTTATTATTTCTTCAAAGCCTTTAACAGACTTCAGTTCTTCAAATCTAGAAAGAACTTCTTCAATTTCGTTTGCTTTTTGTTCTTTTAAGATATTTTCTTCGAACTCTTTTAATCTACCTAATTCTTTGTTGATTTCTTCATTTTCTGATTGAAGCTCTGTAAATTTAACTTTTACTTCATTTAATTCATTTTCAATTTTACTTTTATCTTCAGTTTCTTTTTCTAGTTTTTCAACTATTTTGTTGAGTTCATTTTCAAAAGCATGATTAACTTCTATCTCAGTAGTTTCACCTTCATACTTTCTCCAATCACCTCTTATATATCTTTCAGCCTTATCGAATTCTACAACAGCTTTGTCACCTTGCATAGTAAAAGGAATTCCATAATATGCATAATAGTTTTGATTATCTTCACAAACTACTAAGTTTTCAGAACTAATAATATCTTCTACGTAATACTTTTGTATTTTGTATGTTTCATTCCATCTGTTTGTAAAGTCTACTTCATAATTATTCACAGTTTCCCTAACTGCTTTTGCTATCTGAGAATTTGATAACGCAAAAAGTTTATTTTCCAATTCTTCAATAGATAATTCTTCGTTTGAAATTAATGCTTCAAACTCTGCATTACCCTTTAACATTGAGAATTTTTCAATTAACTTTTCTTTCTTCATCATAATACCTCCCTTATATTTATTTAATTTATTTACACATTCTACAATCTTTTCAAATTGAGTAGCAAATAAAGCGTTTTGTTCTTGTGTGAATTTTGTTATATTTGCACCAGTGATAGCAGGTGTATGATTATCGCCTAGCAATGTAACTCCTAAAAAGTGAATATTTGTTACATGATACAAATTATCTTCACCATCATAACCATCTAATATTTTAAATTCTATAGAAACAGCCTTTTCTCCATCTGCTTCCTCTAATATCCTTACAGCATCTTGACAATATTCATTATATAAATAACCATCACAAGTTACCCAATTAATATTATCAATTTGCTGTACCTGAAAAGTAAGACCATCTAATAAACCTACTGGTTGTTCAATGTATACTTTTTTTATAGTATATTTTTTACCCTCTTTTGTTATCTGATATTCTATTTCATGTCCCTTAAAATCGGTTTTATTTCCATCCTCATCTTCTTCATAAGCACATAAAATTGGCTTTTTATCAATAGTAGATGATATAGTGGATAATGCAACTTCATCAATGAATAATCCATGACTAGACACTGCTCCATCAGTTAATAGCCTAAGTGAAACTTTCTTTAAATCAAATTGTTCACCTTCTTCTAGATTTATATTCTTAATAGGAATAGAAACTATTTTATCTTTCATTCAATCACCTCCTATCTACAAACAAACCATATCGGTTCTCATCATTTTTATATCTTCGCTAAAAGAAACTAATCCATTATCTTTAAATATATATCCATTTCCTTGATTACCTATAAATATAAGACCTTTTTTTGTTAATTTCTCTTTATCTTCTTCGCTAAAAACAATTATAAAATCTTTCATATTATCACCACCTATTGTTGTTCTCTGCTGGCTTCACCTGACTCTGTAGGTGTATCAACAGTAGGTCTACCACTTTCTGATTCACTATTTTGTGTATGAGAAGATGAAACAGGTATCATAGTAGCATGCTTGCCTAAAATTTCATTTTCTATAAACCCTAAACCATAAGCCTCATTCTGAGATATACCATTGGTAGCCTCAACCAAAGTTATAGAACCATTAAATCCATATTGAGCATCTTTTATATATCTATCGTGCGCACTATCTAAATTAAAATATGTTAAATTAGGAATAGTAACTTTAAACATTCCATCGCTCATTAATTTAATTTTTCTTGATAACCAACGTTCAATCTGTCTATATACATTAAATAATAAACTTTCGTCCGTTTTAATAGATAATTCTAATGTGTTAGCACTTTTTCCACCAGAAAATAAAGACTCTGACACCCCTGTAGATGACCAGAATGAAGTTATTGCACTCTGAATCACATCATTATTAGTTTGTGAACTATTCTTATTTCCAAAACTAACACTTTCAAAATCCATAGGTGACATAAATAAATTAACTTTATTTTGTAAACAGCTTTGTATAAATGCAAAGTAAGTTTTCATTGTATCTGCTGATAATGAAAAATCATCATCATTATTACTTCCTTCTCTAATAGGCATTTTTAGTCCTAAGAAAGTATTATTTTCACGTTCAAACTTATCTTTATTTATATCTTTATATAGAATTACGTCATACAAGTCATTAAAAACAGATATGTAGGGAGGGCATGAGAAATCAAATGTCTCCTGACACTTTATACATACTTCTTTTTCTAAATTTAATTCTTGCCATTTTAAACTTGAATTAGCTTTGAAGTAGTCATATTTTCTTTTAAATTCATTATCTATTTCAGTATAATTATTTAATTCATCTGGGTAATTATCGAAATACGAAAAGTTAAATTCATACGTGAAACATCCATCATATTTACCTTTTATTCTACAATATTTAGGATCTAATTGTTTTATAAAGAAGCTTTGATTGGTTTCTATTGTATATCCGTAGAAAGTATCTTCTCTAAATGCAACCTGTAAGACTTTTAAAAATTCATGCTGAACAGACATATTGTCTATTGTTTTCATGCAACTCTTTAACATTTTAGTTGTTTTTGATTTATTTTTAGTAACTTTATCAATATCAAAAGGAGTTACTATTGGACGTAAAACAGCCATAGAAGGTAAATAATTTACCAACCTCCAATATTGAGGTGAAGAAACCGTTAAGTATCTACTCATATCTCTTAGTTGAACCTCATGTTTAGATGGATCTAATAAGAATCGTTCTACTTCTTCAGGGGTATATTTTTTGTAGAACTTCTTCTTATTGGTAGTATTCATTCCTTCTAATATTACTTGATTCATTTGTTGCGCAAATAACATAAAATCTTGTGACTTATCTTTTTTATATTCTTCTATAGCTTCTTGTTTAATTTTTTCTATATCCATATTATCCTCCTTTCTAAAATAATTTTCTTCTTTTTACTTCTTGTGAGCTAAATTGAAGCAAACTAGAAATATCAACTTTTTCTTTTTCTCTTTTAGTTATATTCTCTCTTCTTAAATTCTTTAGATGCCATGCAAGCATAACTAAAGAATAAGCTCTATCGTCATGCATTCTATTCTTCTTTTCTGGACTTAAACCGTACCTGTAAGAACTACCAGCTTCTCCACCATATTTCATAGTAGCAATAAGTTCTTCTTTTGCTATATCAATATTTTTTAAAGCCAATTCTTCTTCCCACGATAATTTATGAGTTTTATAAGAAACACCCTTTATTTTGTTAATTTCACCAGTGTTTTCATCTACTTCTTCTATAATTTCATTATCATTTTCTTCAGCAATATTCAAATAACCTTTTAAATCGTATTCTTCAGTAAATTCAATTAATCCTAAATTCAATAATTCTATAAAATCATCAAACATTTCTGTTCTATATTTTTTAGGTTGAATTAATTTCAATTTATTTACAGCCTTGGGGAATTGACTAGAATACACTTCACTTTCAACTCTATCTATCAAGCCTTTATGCTTAACACCATATTTATCTATCCAATCTTCCATAAAGTAATCGGCAATTTGATTACCACCTCCACCAGAACCAGCATCTATAAATAAATAATCTATGTTTTCATAATCAGCAAAACCTTTACCGTTATATTTAACTAGCATATCCTTTATCTCTTCTACTTGCTCAGGGGTTCTAATATTCTTTCTATTTTTCTTCTCTCCTAATTGTCTAAAGTTGACAACATTTTGTATCTTTAATTTCCATCCAACATTTTCATCATATACATATTCTCCTACAGAACATGCGGAATTATCATAATCATGTGCAGGGTCCCATGCGATTGCAAATCTTCTACTGCTATTATCTACATTTGATAATAAAGGTGGTCTTACAACTGAGTTATGTACTATTGTTGAACGTTTAACAGGATGACCGTCCCCTCCATCGTTATCGAAGCGATTTAAATACTCTCTGCTGGCCTTAGCAGGATTGGTTCTTAAAGCACTATCCACCTTGTCCCTTGATAATAAAGGAACACTTAAAGCTATTCCATTTAATGTAGCACCTATAATGACTTCGCAGTCAAGTGAAGCTACAAAGTATTCTGGATCTCCCATAAACATTCTTTTGCTCCATTCAGCATATTTGTGATAAAAGTTTGAATCTGTATCACTAGCAGATGAGCAAAGTAATAATTGGTTAGGTATATTATCAGGTAATAAATCTGTGTTAATTCCGCCACCCAATTTAAATGAAGAATCTTGTAAACAGAAACCACTTGTAGTTTCTATATATTCATCAGAAAGGAAACCTGATTCATCATATAAATTCAGATTACTTCTTTTCAATTTTGTTATCTATAAAGCTTTTTATCTTTATATTCTTACAATTAAAATTCTTGTAAGTTCGGCATATCTTTTCATCTTCAACTTTACTTGCTAAGATGTCGGAAACTCTTGGGTAGATTATATTCTATTTCTAGTTTCACTACCTATGCTCTGCGTGTGACTTATCTTTTAAAACAAGCCTTCCACTCTGATTAGCATTTCAGCCTTCCAGCTTTCTTTCCCGATTACAACTATATATCTATATGGTTAGGCAATATTTCTTACCTCTTGAGTTATCTGAATCTCCTGATACTGTCTGTACAAAACTACCGTTATATAATTTACATCTAAATCCTTGTGGGTGATGTACGAACCCATCATGATTTGCTGAACTAACGACTTCTCCGATGAATATATCAGTTAACCCAGCGAATGATTCAATTTGTTGTTTTGCTATACTTTCCATCTTTACCGCAGAAAGGTATCTTGAGATTGCATAGCAGTTAGTGATAATATATAACTTGCAAAGTTGGGATAAAGCATTAATTTAGTCATAACAAATGGGGCAGACAATGTACTTTTACCGTATTATGTCAGCCTCCATTACGACTCATAAGCCACAATGAAAATTGCTTATCCCAACTCGACATAAAAGCATACTTTTGATAATCCATGAAAGTTACTCCTAAAAAAGTCTCAGCAAACCAAGCAGGATGTTTTCTTCCGTATTGAATTATCTCGCTGTATTTCTTTAACCCTTCTAATTTCTTTTGAGTTAATCCTAATTCACTATCTCTGTTTATGATTGTAATGGACACCTTTGAAACCACCTCCTTCTTATATAAGAAAAGTTTGCAAACGCAACAAAAGATGTGTTACCACGCCTTCAATTTCTTAAACATATTTTAATTTTTATCAATTTCTTCTAATAACTTTTGTTTAGCTAACTCTTTTTCTTCTTCAATAATTTCATTAGCATATTGAATTACAGTCATAGGTTTTATAGATTTTTCTATCTCTTCTAATTCTGAAACCCTTTGCTCGTTCTCCTCAATTATTTTGTCTACGTATTCTCTGGTTATTTCACTTACAGAAGGTATATCTTCCCATTCCACATCTTGTAAATAATTATCTGTTGTATAATCAACATTATTTAAATGACAAATAACCTTCAATTTTCTATTCTCTTCTTTTAATGAAATATATAACTTATAATACTTATCAATTAAAATCCTTTGTTCTTTTATCATATCCATAGAAGCATCATCACCCCAATTAAGATTTTCGACTATGCCTCTAGCTGATTGCTTTGCTACTTGTTCCATTCCTAATGAAGTTCTAATATCATATAGATTTACTTGTGCTTCATCAAGATTTATCTGCCTTAATTTATAAAGAGTACCCGTTAATGTGTTTGCGCCTGCTGTCTTTTTACCGCTCCATAAATCAGTTAATTTATTGTCTTTTGCAGTATCTAATATAGTCTTTGATAAATCTTTTTGAATTGCTGTCATTTGTTTAATACTTCCTAATTGATCATCTAATTTAGTCAAGTCTTTAGTTTTATCCGATAAACTCTTAGATATAACATCTACTGCTCTTTGTGTTCTAATTATAGAAATTATGGCATTTAGTTTGATGGCATCATCTTTTATATCTTCGTCACCTAAAAATGTTATTAGTTGGCCACATAATAAATCTTGTGCATCTTCTCCTTCAAATGGATAGTAGCCTAATATTTTTATGATATCATCCTTATTTCTCTTAAACTCTAGTTCTTTTTCTAATTCTAGCTCATCAAATTGCTTAACTGTATTATCTACTTCTTCCTCATCGGTATCCAGGTTTAATTGTTGTCCATCATCAAATGATTTACCTGTATTCTGCTTCAAAGAGTTTGTATTTTTAATATATTCTTTCCATATGTTAAGTCCATTTTCAGCTATTCCTAATTCAGGTTTATAACCTATAGCACCATAAGAAGCATTAAATAAATCTTCGGTATAATATGTTCCTACAGCTCTACAAGTTTTATATATTCCTATCTTTATATCTTCAGATTCTGTAACATACTCTACTAAAAGAGAGTTTAAACAGTTTTTGCATAAATTCATTCTATTATTAAATTTATTTGTCTTAGAATATGACATATAGAAATTCTTGGTTATTTCGAGTATCTTCCCACAATGGCTACATTGTTTTTTATCTTTTAAAAATTCTTCTACTTCCTTAGCTGATATAGTAGCCTTAGAAGCAGTTTTTTTAGTTCTAGCCATCTATCTCACCTCTTTTATTGTTTTTTTGTATTACTCTATAAACACACTCTCGAATATGCTTAATCGAATAATAAAAAGAGACTAGAGATTTCTCCCTAGTCGATATTTCTTTTAACTATTTCTTTAAATTCACAAAATTCTATTCTAACTATATCCCAAATAGATATTAATTCAAGTACAAATGCAATTAACACATATTAATGCAACTATTGCAAACACTTCATAAAAGTATGATAGAAATAACGAAGGTAATACTAATATCATAAAAAATTCAGATACTAAGGAATAGGATTCAAACTTCTCCATCTGTTTTATAGTTTAAATAATGCTTAATATATTTAATCATATTATCTTCTTCCTCTCATACTTTCTAATCTTTCAATCATATTTAATATAATATCTCTTCTTTTTGTTGTATTTTCTTCTTTAGGTATATTTGAAAACTCATTCATAAGTTTGTTTATTTCACTATCTATCCATTTTGATTTATCTATATTTATAATCTCTTTATCATCTATATACTCAAAATCATCTATAGAAGTTGTTATTATTATTTGCTCCAAACCTCTAATTGTTTTAGCTTCACTTATAACCTTTCTAATTTCATCTCTTGAATTAAGTTCATAATCATCAATGACTACATAATCAACTTTAGGGCTAAACCTAAATTTATCTGCATTTTCAAATAATATATATAAATCCTTTACCCCATCTCTTAAATAAAATTCTTTATTAAAATGTATTTCTATTCTATTGTTAGATACTTTGAATTCACGATAACATATATTTTCTTCTCTGAAATACATTTCTAACTCTTTATGTATAACATCACATTTTCTTGTACAAATCGGAGTTATAAAAACCCAACTTCCGCCTTTTTGTAACATCTTTTGTATAATTGAATATGTTTTACCTTTGCCTCTATTCCAATTACACAATACTATTTTACATTTGCTTTTAATCAATTTTTGTTGATACTCTCTCATCTCACTCACTAATCAACACTCCTTTTATTTATTATTTAGCTACCTACCATATAGATAAGCACCATAAATAATAAAAGAGTAGGTAATATCTCAACCTACTCAATTGCATGCGGCGTTGCGCCTTCCGTATAAAATTTCACTTTTAACTACTATTCAACACTTAGCATTGCATCTTCATATCCTATATCATAAGCCATTCTTAAAAATTCCTTTATCAAACAATGAATACAAGTATCTTCATCAGCTTCAGCTAATTCTTCAAGTAAATCTACTGTAAGATCTTCTAAAGTAGAATCAACAACTTCCTCATTCTCTAACATCTCAATTTCAGCTTCAATATCTTCTTTTATTCTTAATAATTCTTCTAATCTATTATTCATATACATTCTCCTTTTATCAACAAACTTTAATTCATTTTTATGTATTTATCATCATTTACGAGTAACTTATATTAGAAACTAATTTACTAATATATTATATGTACATTTAATTCCCTTATTTTCTTCAAAAATATCTAATACTGCACAAGCTTTAGATCCACCAAACATAAAGTCTTGACTATACTCATCTTCTCCCATTATAGAAGGTAAATATATAACTTCTTTATTATTGGTGTCTCCTGTTGATACAGTCTTTCTTTTAGAATGATGTAAATGTCCAAAGTAAACATAATCAATAAATTTCTTTAATTTTAAAGTTACATCGCCTATAACCTTGTTTTCATTAATTTTTCTATGCCCATGCCTAGCATAAATATTATACCCTAAAATATCATAAGAACAATATTGTCCATTGTATTCTGGTACTGTAATTCTAGGATTATTTTCAGTCATATCTTTTATGTATGTAATTATTATTCTTTCCATGTTCTCGCACGTCCATGTTCTGTCGCCAAAACTTCTGATTTCCGAATGATTCCCTTCTAAGACATGATGATATGTAACTTCTAGCTCCTCGCTTAGTCTATTTAAGAATTTAACCATATATTTGGCCAATTTTATAACCTGATCCGTAAATCCATATTGTAACGATTTTAATTGTGATATTCTTAAAGACATTCCTTCTATATCATCACCACAGTTTAAAACATGTAATTTTGATATTCCTAAATCTCTGCAAATTTCAATTGTTTCAGATGCTAATTTATTCATTCTTTCATAAAATATCTTTTCATTATATGAATTGCCTAAAATCTCAAAACATTTACCAAAATGAAAGTCTGAAATACCTAATTGTGCAACTTTATTTCCTCTGTTTATTATTAAAGGCTTGAAGTCTGGAACTTCTGTGTTTTTAACACTTCTTTTAAACTCATCATAAAGCATTTCATTTCTTGCATCTATTCTTTTATATTTATTTAATTCTAGTTTTTCAGTTCTAACTTTTAGTTGAATCTTTTCTAGCTCATGTATTTTATCTTCAATTTCTTTTATCTTTTCATTATCAGAAATATTATTAATATTACTTTCATCTAAGCTATCTAACATAGGTTTGACAACATAATATGCTTTTCTAGCATTATCAGAGCTATATTTATCTTCACCTAATATTAATTTAGCCCATTCTGAATAATCAAGATCATATTCTTTTCTATTATCAGTTATTCTCTTATAGAATCCTAATAAACTTTCATTTTCTTTTCTTAAATAATCTCTCATTCTCATCTCTCCACTTTGTTAATTTACTATTATTTCAATTCCACAAATAGGGCAATATATAAATTTTATATCTCCTACCTTTTCAAAATTCCCTAATTCAATCTCTTGATCTACATTTATTTCTCCACATCTATTAGGACATTTCACCTTTTGAACTCTTTTCTTTCCCATCTCTAATCTCTCTTTTCTTAGTTAATATAATAAAGACGTATAAGCTAAGAATTGGCTCAACCTATACGTTATATGTATTTCTTAAATTTTATGATATTTTTAGTTCTTTCTCTACATCAATCCCTATGTTATTAGCCCATGTTCTAACTATTTTCTCAACAGAAAATGTCTCTTCTTCTGTTAGCACTTCTATATAGGATTGGTTTGATTTCTTATTTCTCGCTTTTATATTTATTCCTAGTTGGTAATTAACTTTGCCATACAACTCACTATATGTTTTTCCAAAAGCACCACTAAATTCTTTCATAGCAATAATTCTTACCAATCTATTAATAACCTTTCTGGCTTCTTTTATGGTTAATGAATTTTCAGTTATGATTTTAATTTCATCTTCTAATTCAGAAATTCTTTTATTTTTAAGTGCAAATAATTTAGCATTAATAACACAAACTTCATCAAAATTACCATTCATCTCAGCTTCTATTCTTTGCAACATAAGTTGCTTTTCTTCTGATATTTCATTTATGACCGTTTCAATATTGCCTTGACCTTGTTCTGCATCATGTGCTATATCTAATAATCTACTTCTTAACTCAATAGCAACTTCTGAATCTCTCAACAACATACCTACATTTAATATGGCTCTTTTGGGAAATAATATTAAGCCTCTATTCGGCACTTTTATTTCATTATTTTCTATTCCCCCTTTAAGAAGGTTTAGGATTTCTGCTCTTTTATATAATCTCATTCCATTATTCTGTATCTCATTTTGATTATCTTCAATACAACTTTCCAATGTTTTCAACTTTATACCATAATATTGTGAAACCATTTCCTTTGTGGCAAAATCAGTATTAGGAAGCAATAATAATTCTCCTACTTGTTCCAATACCTCAATTCTACCCACTACTTCTTCTCTCATTTTCTTATTTTCTAATAATTGATTTTCTCTTTTCATTTCAATATCTCCTTTTATTATGTTAATTTATATTATAAAAGGAGGTTAGCTGTTCCCTCAATCTATATCCATTCTATGTAATATAGATAACTATATCTTTTAAGCCTACTAGCGATTCCATCCACTAGAGGGTAGTTATACCGTAATATTTCAAACAACTTACCACATGATAAGCTCTATAAAAATATTATGAGGTGGTTTTTATTTAGAGAACCATCCTAAAACTCAAACCCCTATATGACCTTTATAGGAATTCTTATAGTCGTAGATTTTCAAAAGCAGCTCTACTTCTGCTGAGTTGCACCTTGTGTCTGAGGTGACTAACATATGGACTGCTCATATTTAAGGTATAAATAGGTTTTTCTGTTGCCTACCAACGACGTGCAATTAAATCACGTAAATCTCACCTTGCTTTTCGCATTTACTCTAAGGATTTTAAGATACCTAATTTTCTAAAAACTTGCTAAATCAAACTAAATTTCGGATGCTTCGCTAGGGTGCGAAGAGTTTGTTATTCTCTTATTTCAGAGGTAACGTTAACTCCTCCTAGTTGGCTTTTAGTTTTTAAGGTAGCAACTACCTATAATCACTGGTATAAAACCTTTGACAAAAATCATCTTGCTAAGTGCTAGTAGCATAGACTTACCTTCAGATACAAGATAATATCAATTCTGCATTCACTCCATTAGCAACTGCTACTCATTAACTAACTTCAAAGTGAACTATGGCTAACTGCCTTATTTATGTATAGTCGAGTCATATGTACCCGCTATTATATTAATTTTTATTCTTCGCTTGGTAATTCTTCTGTTTTAGAAATTTGTAATGAAATTCCTTCAACACCTATAAATTCTTCCAGTTTTTCAGTTAAATTATAAACTTTAACTTCGTCTTTAGAAGTTTCTTCTATGGTAAAAACACCATCTTCACATGTTATACACGCATTCGTAAATTTATAATTAGTTGCTTTCTTCATAATATCACCTACACATTAACTATTTCTTTGATCTTACTTGATTGTTTATATGCAACTTTTTTACCTGCTTTTATAATAAGTTTCTCACCAGTAGCAGGATTATGTCCTTCTCTTTCTTTTGTTTCTTTTACTGATAATGTTCCGATTGTACCAAAAACTACTTTCCCATCTTCTAATAATCCTTCAACTACAACTTCTTCTAAAACAGCAATTAATTCCTTTGCTTTTTCTTGTGATACTCCTACCTTTGTTGCAAAATTTTTTCTCATTTCTGTTAAATTCATTATTCTCTCTCTCCTTCAATTCTCTTTTATTTTATTAATTTTTGTTAATCTCAATTCCCTATAAGAAAGGACTGCTCAACCGTGCGAACAGTCCTAAATATAAAAGGGAGATGAGAATTTATGAGATATGCCCCGAAGGGCTTGGTATATAAAGCCTGTTGGCATAAATATCAATGGGGGGATGGCTACTCCCTCTCGGTTTCACCCTTTTATACGTCCATTAAGACGTTGAAGGTTTATAACTTTGACTCGTTCCCCTTCATTATAGCCCGAAATACTTTAATTTTTAAAACTCTCGGAAGTAGCTTGTAGACTTGGTTTGAAGGGTGTTATTTCAAAAAAGATTCACTTGTATTTTTCTTATTCCTGCTTTTAATTTCCCACTTATATTGCATTTGTTTTAAACATTTATTACAATATTTTTTTGGTTTTGTTATGCTACTTATCTCTTTTCCGCACTCGACACAATATGTATAATTTTCTTTATTTCTCCATTTTAAATATTCTACTATTATATTTTCAATACACTTAATATCTATTCTTATTTTAATTTCTTCTTCGCCTTCATCTTTACAAAATAATAATTTAATACTAGGTGAAGTTCCAAAATTAGTAACATTTAATATTTGACCATTGGTATAATGTGCTAAATCATATATCAGCTTTTCTCTTTGTACAGCTTGTATCTGATTTTTGTCTATATTTAAATCTTGACAACTTAAATATATCTCTACTTGAATAATTAACCCATTCACTTCCGCTTGACTTTGCTAATACTAGCATTATAAATAGTATCTTTTCTATTTCAATATCCTTAACTCCACTTAGTCCTCCTACATTTTTTATAAAATCTAATTCTTCTTTAAATAATACTACTTCATTATTATAATTTTTATATTCGCAATATTTCTTTTTAGAATATTTATTTACCATGCCTTGTAGAGTTTCATCCCAATCTCCCATCACGAATCCCTTATAGTTTTCCATCATAAGTCTATCTATTTCATTTCTTATTTGTGTTTTATTTAGCTTTTTATCATTTTTAAGATATTTAATATAACATCTAAGTCCTACATTTGTATTCTCATTTATTTTACTGTTATCCTCCTCTATCTTTTGCCCTAATTCTCTTTCATTAATCAATGTCCACAAATTCATTAACATCTCTCCTTAACTTGTAATTTTGTCATTTTAAATTTTTCACCATTAAATCTTATATCTCCGCTACTATCCCTTTTAGGATATTCTATAATATAGTTGCTTTTTGATAATAAGTTCTCTATAATCACTTCTCCTACCATAGACCAGACAAATGATTTACTTATTTTGTTCTTTTTATATGCTAGATCTACTAGAACATTGGTTAGATGTTGCTTGTTTGCTATTATCTCACTAGCACTCATTTTAATTTCATCGAATATCTCTATCGAAGAATTCTTTTTATTTTCCTTATCTCCTGAATCATCTTTGTTTTTTATAGCCTTTTTATATTCTTGATATAAGTTAACTATTCCTTTTACCTCCGAATTTGTAGGGGTATATTTATCATTAGACTTGTATAATTCATAGTTAAATCCATTATCTTTTCTACTATACTTAAAATCTCCATCAAAGACATTCTCAACTTTAGCTGCTATCTTATTCACAATACAAGGATTGTTGCTTACTGGCATATGTTTCTCATAATACTTTACAAAATCTAATTCTGCTTCTGTTTTATTTTCAGTAGAAATTAATTCTTCTATTGATTTTCTAAAATTCCTTAATGAATTTATTTCCATTGATTTTATATAGTTTAAATATTCTTTATTCACATCGTTATATATATACCTGAAATAATATGGTTTCTTTTCTGTTAAAACTTTCTTATTAAATTCTTTCCACTTTATAGTTTCTTCATCATCTAATATCTCACCAGTTTCTTTATCAATATTTAAAGTAACTGAACTATAATTTAACCAATAGCTAGGTATAGGTCTAGGCGGAATTCCATTTTTAGCACTATCTATACATTCTTGCTGCAGATACTGTATGCACATTATTCTGTAGTCTAATTCTTTATATTCTTCACTCCCTTCTTCAAATAATGAAATTTTGTCATAACACGATGATCCAAAGTTGGTCACACTTCCTACTTTATTACCGAAACCATCTTTTATAGCCTTCATAAAATCTTCTTTTGTGGGATTAGATATTTTTTTACTATTCTTTCCTTCGCAAAATATAGTCGGTAAATCATATATCCCCTTTATTAATATTTCGTTGCTAGTAGTAAAATTTATATCCCCATCAAACTTTTATACCGTTGGTTTCCCAATACTTTAACACATTTTATTTCAAATGTCGGAATAGACTATCTCTTCTAGTTAAAACTAGCCTTGCACTTCCATCTGTTCTCATCTCAGATGTACTGGCTTACATTCATCAGCCATAGTCGTTACACTTTTTCTTGATTGTTATTCTTTTAATTTATTTCTTGATACGATATTCTTTTACAAATATCATTAATCGCATGCCATTTATTTTGATATATTTTATATTCTCTCATTTTTTATCAACCACTTTCTTTAATTTTTATTTAACAATCAAGAACTTAGCACGGTATTACCATATCCATATCGGACTTAGGCTTCCACCGTTAGCAGTATTTATACCACACCCTTTGAGAAAAGGTTCACAAGGTTTATAGAGAACTACAGTTAATCCTCTCCATTCATAGCAGCCATAGTTGTATCCCAAGCATTAAATACTATAATATTTTTAAAATTACCGTACCACTTAACAACTTCATCTCTATTGCACACTTCCATAACTCTTGCATTTTGTTTACAACTCATGGGACTTCTAAAAGCAGCCACCTTATCTACGCCTAAATTCCTCCAGTATTCAATATAAAATTCACCACTTTTTAATAGACCTTTAGGTTCTAAGCCAAACATATTTTCCAGTTGTATTACTGGCTCTCCAATGGCTACCTGATAATTTCCATTAACACTTATCTTTCCCGTCTTTAATGTGTTAACTCTTTTCTGTATAGAACGCCTGATTCTATCTCTAATATAAGAATCGTTGATACAATCTTTATTTATCATTAACGCATTTATATGTCTAGTTTCAATATCATCAGTCCATACATTTCTATCATTCAAATCTTTTCCACGTCCATATAATATTGATTTTATGTAGTTATCACCTGTAACCTCTTTAATTTCAGTTATATCTTTTTGTAATAAATTGTCTATATCTTCATCAGATAAATTTAAGCACTGTATGTATTGATAATTTAACATTCTCTCATTATCTATCTCATCATGTACATATTTAGTCACTGAAAATCCATGATTATTTTTCTCGCATTCCTCTAAATAGTGTTCTAGCGATTTATAATGCTTGGATAACTTTAGCATGCTTCTATTTATTATCATATCTACATCTTTTAAATCCCATTCTTTCCCCCAAACATCAATAACTTTTTTACCTCGCATATCCTCTCTTGAATTCGTATATTCTTCAAAGTCAAATGCTGTAACAACGCCTTTTAACCATGCATTTCTTATTACAAATGAGGTTGGTGTATAATTTAACCTTAGATTTATTCCCCATTTCTTTGCTAATTCTGGACTTATTAAACCACAACCATCACAAGCATTATTCACAACTTCATAATCTTCAAGTTCTTCAACTGTTGGTGAAATTTTATCATCATCGAATTTTATATGTATGACATTATCTTTAAATTTTGTTTCAACATCTTCTACAACTAATATGTTAGGTGTATTTGTTACTGGAGTAGAAGAACTAAATGTTAATGCTTTATATGCCATTAGTTTGCTAGGCATAGTTGGTATACTAAAATCCGCTCCATTATCAATTCTTTTCTCTAATTCCCTATTTACTGATTCTTCAACAAATACTACTGAGTTGCATTTTATTCCTCCTGGAGTTCCTAATATCGGTTCGTATCTTTTCCCATTCAAAATAAATCCTTCTACAGAATATTTATCATAATCACTATCTGTTTTAAAAACAACATTACATATTTTATCTTGCAATGAAGCCTCTAAAAGATTGTTATTTAATTCTTTTAATCTTAATTTTAATTTGTTCTTATCTTCGGATTTATCTAAGTTTTTTCTTATTTTTTTTATCTCTTCTCTTATTTTATTTATGTATTCCTCATTAAATTCTGAATCAATTATATCTCTGATGTTTCTAGTGCTATCAGAATCACCAATCCCCACTATGAATCTATTTTTAATCCCTTTTCTAATATTTTTTATTTCTACTTTTCCTTTATTTCTTCTTATATAATCACTATTTATTTTATAACAGTATCTTTGATTTAGAATACTTTTACTCATTTTATCCCCCATTTTGTTAATTTCTATAATATTATTAAAAATTTTAAATCATATTCACCTGTTTGTCCTATTATTTCATAATCAACATCAAAAATTTGATCCCCCCAGGATTCTCTAATACTTTCACATATTCTTATTACTAATTCTTCCATCTTCGTATATGTATCATTATCTTTAACATAGCCATCAAATTCATTTATTTTTATGTATTGCCCCTCTATTTCTGCCATTAAATCAAATTTTACTCCTAATTCCTCAACAATTCCTCTAATAATATCTTCACCCATTTTAATTCTCTCCTTAATTTTTAATTTTTATAAACTCTTGAATTAAAAATCAAAAATAACAGTATTTTTCGTGTTTAATTATGTATTCAATAACTTATTCATTTTAATATGTAAAACTTAAAATAGACCGATATTTTTAACTTTTTTCTTCGAGAAAACATATATGTATTACTTATTATTGATATTTTTATTAAATCTTTCTCTTAAAATTGCTTTTTCTTCTTCAGACATTTCTACATATAGTCCTAAATCAATATATTTCTGTTTGTCTTTCTTAAACCATTGCTGCTTTCTTAAATTTTTAATACTCCAAGGTTTTATATCTACGCCATTTGTAGAAGCTCCCACTTCTTTTGCAACTATATCTAAACTTTCTTCTGCAAATTGTATTAAAACATCACCATCTGTACTTAGATTTCTTACCTTATTTACACCTAACTCAATCAACTTCTTACTAAATTGTTCAGAATTACCACGTCTTGGTTTATAATAAGCTAACAAATCATCACCAACTCTATATATCTGTCCGTCCTTTGCACATTGTATATATGTATCTTCCTTTATTGGTTCTAAACTGCTCCTATCCCATTCACAACATATTCTATAAGTTTTATAATATTTATCCATTTTTCCACCTCTTTATTTTTGTTAATTTATATTTATGCGTTTAAATCGCATTATAATCGTTTTTAAGTGTTTTTATTTTTAGACGATAAATTATACCTATAACTACTAAACTCTATTCTTACAGCCTGTAATTCACTTTTTCTTCGAGTATATTAATGTATCTCTTATCGTTTATTT
>OGRR01000666.1_pt1 | contig 27197 bp, 36 predicted proteins | sample 1553511 | NCBI WGS metagenome assembly OGRR01 (sample SAMEA2580040, study PRJEB22360) | human gut metagenome | biome: human gut; feature: human-associated habitat; material: faeces | place: Denmark | collected 2008/2010 | reverse complement strand
TAATAGTTGCGAGGCTTCAGCCGAAGCAAAGGTTAGGGCGGTGACCGGTGACAAGAATTTATGAAATGAGGACGTAAGGACGAATGAAGTAAAGGCTTGGCAAACCTAGGGTGCGTTAGTTTTAAAGGAGTGAGAGTGGTGAGTAAAGATGATTATAATTGTAAATATTGTAATGTGAAAGTTGTTTTATTAAAGAGTGGCGATATATGCTGTCCTGAATGTGGACTCCTATATAAGATTATCTTCGATACTAATAAAGGGATTAATAGAGTTATTGCATTAGAAGGTGAAGAGATACATAGGCAGTCCAACTAAACATTGGACTACCTTTTCTACTATGGAAGTGTACAAGCTTCTAAATAAATTAAGAAAGGTGATGTGTTAATAAATGGAGATTAACGTAGGAAGATTAAGAGAATTAGTAAAGGAAATGGATGAAATATTAAGTGGAGCTAAACAAGAATTAAATGACAAATATAGAGAATTTATATATAGTTATGTAGCTGAGAATGGTAATGTTTTAGATGAAGTTAAACAAAAAGATTTATGGAAAAAATTAAGCAAGCTGACTGGAAGTAATATAGGATTAGGTAAACAACTTAAAGAAATAGGAGTCTCTTATGGCTATATTGCATCTAATAAGAGTTGGAAAGATATTAGAATTGAATTGTAATAATAAGGAGGTATTTGAATTTTTATGTAGAATTATATATTTAAGGAGGTGAACTAGATGGCTAAGGTGTATGGTAATGGTGAGGATATGTTTAGAGAGGCATTTAAGCTTAAAAATGCTATGTGTAAAATTTGTAAGAATGAATCAGTTAAAGAAAAAGATGGTAATATGTTTTGCACTAAATGTAATAAAGAATTACAGAGGCATGAAGTTGTGTATATAATAAGATAAAATAGGGAGAAATGTTAAGTATGGGTTACGATCAATTTTGTTCTGAAAACATTAAAATAATAAATCAAATGGGACTTGATTATAATAAATGTAATGATAGCACTTACTTTTTTAGAGCTGGTAGCAACAATACAGGAGAATGTTTTATACAACTTACTAATAAGAAAAGCATTGATTTTAGTAATTTAAATTGCTATATAAAGGAATATAAATTTCCGAAAGATAATATTGAAAATGTAATACGTTTAGCAGATGACATGAACAATAATTTAAGAGGTAAGTAAGGAGCAGTAGAAATACTGTTCTTTTTTGCATTTAGACAGGTAGTTTCGCTAAAAACGCTACACTACCTTTTCTGCTATGATATGTGATGCTTGAATGGTGTTCTAATTAGAATAGAATTGAGGCATTATTCCTCTATTGCAGCAGTGTTCTAAAAGTAGAAGTAACTATGTTACACAAAGAAAGTGTTGCAGGTCGTTGCATAACTCGACTTTAAATAATAGTTGTATAGTTTGTAAATTTTTAGATCTTTTAATAATTTACTTATGATTAAGTAGATTAAAAATTCTTGCTAGTTTACAAGTTCTAGTACCTCCTTCAAAAACTTGAAGTAGAACCGAATACCTACTATAAAAAGGCGGATGTTTGTTTTAACATTATAAAAGGGGGCTATTCCTTGGCCTCCTACTCCTTTTATCCTTTTAGAAGATAAATTTAAGCAGGCAAGTAAACTCTCCTTTTATTAAGCACACTCTACTTAATTTCCTTTAATTTGTTAATTTTTTAAGCTTGCCTGTTTAAATGTGTCTTCTAAGGCACACTCCTGTAAATTAGAAGGAAGGAATCAATAAAATTATCATTCTCTTTTAGCATCGTTAAATGGCGGTGCTTTTTCTTAATGCAGCCAAGGTAGGTCACAAGCCCTAGTAAATGCAGAGTGGGAATAAAAAATAAAGGAGAAGTGACTAGAATGGAAAAATTATATGAAATTATTGGATTTATAACTTTTTGGCTAGCTTATGGTTATTTTGGTTCTGCTATTATTTTTAGTATAGTGGATAAAATTTACGAAGCTAGAAGAGAAAAAAGAAAGGCTAAATTAGCTAAGAAATATGGAATTAAAAGACAGAAGGGAATTGATGAAGATGAATAATAATTTAGAAAAATTGTGTAGATTTTTAGTAACAAATTCAATAGCTAATAAAGATTTAGTGGTAGGATTTGACGAGAATTTAGTGATATATAAAGATTACGAATGGGACTTAGAAAGAGATGAAGTTGAAATTTCTGACTTTAGACCATTCGACGATTGTGCTAAGTTAAAAATAACTGATATTGATGAATATAAATTGACTATATGTGATGATGGTACTATAGAGGTTGAAACTCCAGGTGATGAAACAGAATTAGAAGAACTAAGAAGAGAAAACTCTGAACTTTTATATAAAATAGAGATGTTAGAGAAGGCAAATAAGGATTTAGCTAATATAATAAAAAATAAAAGTGAAAAAAGTGAAACAGAAATAACGGATATAGATGAAAAAGATGATGTTATAAAAAGATTTCTAAAATCTTACGGTGCAGGAGATTTAGATGAAGTGATAGAACATTTTAAATCCATGAAAGAATATGCAAAATTATGTAATAAAGTTTATTTAAATACAATGTTAACAGTAGTACGTTAATTCGTACTTCTTTTTTATTTGGAGAAAGTGGGGTAAAGTATGGGATTAGATGAAATATTAGAAGAAATTAATAAAGTTGTAGAAAATTTGAATTATAAAAATTCGATTAAGTTTATAGAAGAGTTAGAAAGATTAGAAGAAGAGAGGTGATAAAGATGAGTAGTATATATAAAACTTCTAGTAATAATTGTGCAGCCTTCTTACTTTATTTTGGATATGCTTTTACCCTAGAAGAAGATTTAAATAACAAGGTGTATTTTAAATTCGATGCTACAGAAGAAGGATTTTTCGATTCTTTACAAGATTTTAAGGATGCATGTAAAGATAGAAGAAGTGTTTATGTGGATTATGCTAGATTAATATATTTACAGGATTTTATAAGGAAAAGTGTTAGGATTTATAAAGAAAATAAGAAAGTAGGGGTTGAAGTTAATGAGAGATAGATTATCTTATGAAGAATTAAGAGCTAAAACTATATTAGATAATGTTGATGCTAAATGGTATCAAGTTTTTGATAAAAAAGTAGCAGAGGAGCTAATTAAATTAAATAAATATATGTATTTTATAGAAGAAGTACAACACTATAAAACTAAGAAATTAAGTAAATGTTGGCACTTTGAGTTTGATAAAAATATTTTTGATGATGTTAAAGTTATTAAAAATAAATTGTATAAGAAAAAATAAACGAAAGATTATAAATTAAATAAGGATTATAAAAAAGCATTCCTACCGTCAGTAAAGAAAAAAGATCTAACGGATTGAATATTCTTTTAAATAATTGCACTAAAAGCATCATTAAATAAGCTCTTAAAAAGGAAATATTATAAGGGATGATGCTTAAATAAAATCCAATAACAACTAATGAAACAATATTTTGCATTCTTTTTGAAAAGAAAAATTTTGTTAAATGATTGAGCCACTTTTGTAAAATCATTAAATGCATTCCTGATAATGCAAAAAGATGAACAAGAGAGAGTTTAGTAAGCTTTTCATAATAGTTTTTCATTTGTTCATCCTTTGCCCCTAAAATAAAAAGCGAAAGCAAAGAACTGACTTTCGTTTTTGTTTTTACTTTCTTTTCAAGATAATGATAAGGATGAGTTACATGTTTTAACGATGTCACTTGTTCTAATTTTAAAATATCAAAAATATTTAAGCTATAAAGATAATTTTGATAATTAAAGGCATAATCATTGCCAGTTTCATTGATGACATACGGTTTTCCAATGAGTGTAATTTCATCATACATCTTTATTTCTTTAAATTCACCATAAACCTTGACTTTATGATATCCCATTTTTACCACGATACTCTTTTCATCAAGACCAACGATTTTTCCTTTTATTTCTGTTTTATTCAAAGGTTGAGGAAGTAACAAACATAAAAAAGCAATGATTGTTATTAAAATAACACTTAGTCCAAAACCTTTAGAAAAGCGTTTAAATAAAAAACAAAAGTATATTCCTAAAAAAATCATAAAAATATTATGAATCATTTGAGTAAGAACTACTAAAATCAAAGGAAAACAAACGTAAAATACCCTTCCCTTTAAAGACATAAAAACTCCCTCACTTTTAAATACATTTTTTCTCCTATTCCACTAATGTTTGTAATATCTTCAATCGTTTTAAAAGGTGTTTCTTGGCGATAATCAATTATTTTTTGCGCTGTTTTTTCACCTATTCCCTTGAGTGTCATCAATTCTTTAAGACTTGCCTGATTTAAAGAAATTAAATGTTCTCCATAAGGTAAATAAAGAACCGATTCACTTGCAAGTTGTGTAGTTTCTTCAAAATGATAGATGTTTTCTACTTGTAATTCATTTAAAACATCCTTGATTTGTGGTTTATAAGAAAAAGAGAGTTTTTTTGTATATTCTCCCTCTACATAAATCGTTATTTGTTGTTTAGTTTCTATATTTTCTACAACATCACTTGGCTTAACATAACTATAGATCAATGAAATAAAAAATAGGACAATAAGTCCTATCTTTTCAAAGTTATTCATCTTGACTAATATGAAGATGACGATAAGCTTCTGCCGTTGCTATACGTCCTCTTGGTGTTCTTTTAATTAAGCCAATTTGTAGTAAATAGGGTTCATTTACATCTTCTAAAGTTTGAGGTTCTTCCCCAATAGAAGCCGCAATAGCTTCCAAACCAACCGGTCCACCTTTAAAACGATGAATGATTCCTAATAAATATTTATGATCAACATCATCTAATCCTAAATTATCAACTTTTAAACGTTCAAGTGCTTCTGTTGTACGCTCTTTGGTAATTGTAGCATCTCCATAGAATTGTGAAAAGTCTCTTACCCTTCTAAATAAACGATTGGCAATACGTGGGGTTCCACGACTTCTTCTAGCAAGTTCTCTTTTTGCATCTTCATCCATTTTAATGTTGTAAACACGACTTGTACGATCAATAATTTGTGTAAGTTCATCTTCACTATAATATTCTAATTGAGAAACAATTCCAAAACGATCACGCAACGGTGCCGACAAATCCCCCGCTCTTGTTGTCGCCCCTACAAGCGTAAAAGGTGGTAAATCAATTCTTACTGAACGTGTTGACGCTTCTTTTCCAATAACAACATCTACACAAAAATCCTCCATTGCTGGATAAAGAATTTCTTCAACCACTTTATTTAAACGATGAATTTCATCAATAAATAAAACATCTCCCGGTTCAAGTGCCGTTAAAATAGCAACAAGATCTCCTGTTTTTTCAATACTTGGTCCTGTTGTAATTTTAATATTTGTTCCCATTTCATGAGCAATGATCATAGACATTGTGGTTTTTCCTAGACCTGGTGGACCATAGAGTAAAACATGATCAAGTGACTCATCACGTAATTTAGCTGCCCCAACAAAAACCTTTAAATTTTCTTTGAGATTGGTTTGTCCAATGTATTCATCAAAATCACCTGGACGAAGAGAACTTTCTTCATCTTCAACGATTTCAGGATTTAAAACATCATTCATTCTATCCCTCCTATTTTACAATTAAACTTAAAGCTTTTTTTACATATCCATTCGTATCAAGGGACTCATCCCCTAATTTTTTAACAACCTTATCTACTTCACTTTGTTTATATCCTAAAGCAAGTAATACTTCCATTGCTTCTTCAAGTTCTTGATTAACAACAATTTGTTTTGAGGCTGTTACTTTTCCTTGTAAATCAAGAATAATTTGACCTGCAGCTTTAGGCCCAATCCCTGGTATTTTCTTTAAATACGCAATATTTCCACTTTCAATGGCTTCACAAATGCCATCAACATCACCACTTGCAAGCATTGTACAAGCACTTTTACAACCTATTCCTTTAACGGAAATAAGTTTTAAGAAAAGTTCCTTTTCTTCTTTCGTATTAAATCCATATAATAAAATACCATCTTCTTTCACTTGTTGGTAAACGTAAACAATCATTTCCTTTCCTTTAGAAAAAGCATAAGGATTACTTACATAAACCAAATAACCAATCCCATTATTTTCTAAAACTATATGATCACTTTGAATATCAACAATTGTTCCTTTTATATAACTATACATATAATTCTCCTATATCTATTATAATCTAAAAAACGTTTCATTTTGTCTCAAATTTGTGTCAAATTTATCTCAATTATAGCATAGTCCTTCTTATCTTGAAATAAAAAAATCCGGTTGCAAAGGCAACACAGATTTTTTAATCATAGAATTCAAATTCAAAATCAAGAATTGAAACTGTATCTCCATCTTGGCATCCTGCGTTTCTAAGAGCTTCATCAATACCCATATTACGCATTTTGATTGATAAACGTTTAATTGCATCATCACTTACTAGAGAAGTCATCGATACAATACGTTCAATCTTCTTACCAGTAATTGTCCATTGCCCATTTCCTAAATTATGAACAACGAATGGAGCTTCTTCTTCCTCAAAATTATAGACAACCGTATTTTCTTCAATTTCTTCCATATCAAATTTAGGCGCTGTTTCTAAGGCATCCGCTACAGCATATAAAACTTGATCAACACCTTCATGAATGATTGCGGAAATAGGGAATACTTTAACATCTTCTCCTACTTTTTCTCTAAATGCTTTTAAATTTTCTTCTGCATTTTCTTCATCCATTTTATTAGCAACAACAATTTGTGGTCTTTCTAATAAACGATATTGATATTGCCCAAGTTCTTCATTAATTGTACAGTAATCTTCATAAGGATCACGTCCTTCAATACCACCCATATCAATAATATGAACAATAACACGACATCTTTCAATATGTCTTAAGAATTGATGACCTAATCCTTTTCCTTGACTTGCCCCTTCAATTAAACCTGGTAAATCAGCCATAACAAAGTTACGACCATCTTTAGCTTGTACGACACCTAAGTTTGGTACAATTGTTGTAAAATGATAATCTGCGATTTCAGGTCTTGCACGAGAAACAACAGATAAGAATGTTGATTTACCAACTGATGGGAAACCAACAAGTCCAACATCCGCAAGAAGTTTCAATTCACAACAAACATCAAATTTTTCTCCCGGTTCTCCTCTTTCACAAATTTGTGGAGCTGGATTTCGTGAAGTCGCAAAACGCGCATTTCCACGTCCACCACGTCCACCTTTAGCAAGAACAACACGTTGATTGTTTTCTGTTAAATCGGCCATAATTTTTCCAGTTTCTTCATTGGTAATAACAGTTCCAACAGGAACTTTGATTACTAAATTTCCTGCATCCGCACCGTGCATTTTTTTAGCCATTCCATTACCACCAGGACGTGCTTTATAAACACGTTTATATTTTAAATCTAATAAAGTTGATAAAGATGTTGTTGCTTCAAAAATAATGCTTCCACCTTTTCCACCGTCTCCACCAGCAGGTCCACCTTTTGGAACATGAGCTTCACGTCTAAAAGCAACTGTTCCATCGCCACCTTTACCGGCTTCAATATATATTTTTGCTTTATCAATAAATTGCATACTTCCACCTCTCTTTCAAAAAAAAATCCCTTTTCAGGGATTTCATTCATTATGCAGCTGGGTAAACTGATACTTTTTTTCTATCTTTTCCCATTCTTTCGAATTTAACAATTCCATCACACATAGCAAATAAAGTGTCATCTCCACCTTTTCCTACGTTAGTACCTGGATGGATTTTAGTACCTCTTTGTCTATAAATAATAGAACCTGCACTAGCGAATTGTCCGTCTGATAATTTAGCTCCTAATCTTTTAGCTTTTGAGTCACGACCGTTTTTAGTAGATCCTACCCCTTTTTTAGAAGCGAATAATTGTAAATCTAATTTAAACATCATAGTGTTATTCCTCCTCATAGGTTATCTTGATATATTGATGATAGTCTTCCATGAAAGATTCTAAACTAATGACAAGTGTCTCTAGTATCACTTGCATCGTTTCATCCTCTTTATATACATCTATCTTTATATTACCATTTTCAAAAGAAATTGCACACATCTTTTTTTCAAGAAATTGTTTTTTGGCGAGCGTATTACAAATACCTGTGGCAATTGCACTCACACCTGCACAAACTAAATCTTTACCATATTCACCAAAATCTGCATGACCTTTGATTTGAATATGTGTAATATATTTATTATTGTTTTTTATTAAAACTTTAATCATTATTTAACGTTGATTGCATCAACAATTAATTTTGTATAAGGTTGTCTATGACCTTGTTTTTTGTGGTAATGTTTTTTAGCGTTATATTTATAAATAGTTACTTTTCTTTCTTTACCTTGTTTTTCAACAGTAGCTTCTACAGTAGCACCTTCAACATAAGGAGCACCAATAGTTACAGTTTCGTCACCAACTAATAATACTTTATCAAAAGTAACTTTTTCTCCTGCTTCAACTTCTAATTTTTCTACAAAAATTGCATCACCAGCTTCAACTTTTAATTGTTTTCCACCTGTTTCGATAATTGCGTACATACCGCACCTCCTATAAATTTTTTTCTAAGACTCGCCAACCAAGGCAGCAAATGCGTTTAATACCTTTTATGTGCGGTTGTAGTCTAGAGGTCTACAACAAATGCATTGTACTAGATTTTAAATATAAAGTCAACGAATTATCTTGATTTTAACAAATATATTTTTATTGTTTCAAAATCATAGAGTTTTCCATTAAGTTCATAAAGATTATGATAAGGTCGATAATAATTCATTTTCTTATTTACTTTTATTCGTTTTTTCTTTAAATGATCATTTAATAAAGTTTTAACGTAAATATATGAGTATTGTTTTAAATAAACAATTGTTTGATATAAAAGATAACCTATAACAATTTTACGTCCTATTTGTTTTGTATAAACAAATAAAACAGAAAGGGTAAGTAATGATAGCTTGATTTGAATTTGAAAACATTTTTTATAATTTACAAAATAAGATAAAAAAAGAAGAAAAAGCTTAGATCCATCTAAAGGATAGATAGGTAATAAATTAAATAAAAAAATAAAGATATTTATTTCAAATAACTCATTGATTTCAAGAATATAAAAAACCAAACCTAGCACTAGGTTAACAAAAGGTCCCATTATCAACATTATTATTTCCTGATAAGGCGCATGTAATCCAAAATCCTCTAAAGATAAAAAAGCGCCAAAAGGTAAAATAACAACACTTTCTATTTCAAAACGATAAAAAAGTGCCATACAATAATGACCTATTTCATGTAAAATAGAAAAAAGTAGAAAAGCAACATAATAAGAGGAATGCCCCCAATAAGCCAAAAACAAATAAAGAAAAGTAAAGGGATGTATTTTCATATTACATCCCCAAATACTCTTGATAAGTGATATTTTTGCCTAAATAACGAAATGTCATCCTAAACTTTTGTTGGTAGGTTGCGATAACATCTCCCTGTTTGACTTCTTGTTTTTCTTTAACTTGAATATCTTTCAAAGAAGAAAAAGTAATTTCTACTCCTTTTTCATCAATCATTTTTACTTGTTCTTTATTGATCCTTGTAATTTTTCCAAGTTTTAAGGCAACGACTTGGTTACTATTTCCTTGATAATAGTTTCCTTTCAATTTTGTGTAAGATACATCTTGACTTACTTGCATGTCTTCTGGTAAAAAATCCAGAACCGTTTGCGATAAATACGTGATTACTTTTTGCAAGTGCGCCCCATTAAATATATTCTTTTCTAATTCTGGATTTTTTAAAACAATTAACGAACCCAATACAACAATCATCATAACCATTAAACGAATCATCGAATTATAGAGTTTTTTAAAATTATGATCATTTAACGGTTTTCTTCTTTTTTCAATACGTTTTTTCGCCTCATCAATTTCTGACATAAGATCACCTAGTACATCCTATGAAATTATCCTAAAAAGATACGACTTAACAAGCCTCTTCTTTTACATTTTGCAAAAGCCCGTTTATGCCCTAATAAACGATGAGCAATATTATCAAAACATTCATGTAATAAATGTCCTTTTAATAAATAAACTGGTCTTCCTCGATTATTTGCTTCAATCATTTCATGATCATCATAAACAATTCCTAGCAAAGGTAATGATAAAATATCTAAAGCATCATCAATAGAAAGCGAACGTCCATCTTCAATATCTTCAATATTAACACGATTGACAATCAACTTTAAATCATGAATACCTTTCTTTAGCAACAAACCAATAACTCGATCATTATCTCTTAATGTTGCTAAATCTAAATTTACTACAATAATGGCTTCATCTGCAATACTTGAAGCATACGTAAATCCTTGTTCAATTCCCGCAGGAGAATCCACAATAATAAAATCAAAATCATTCTTTAAATAATCAATCAAGGATGCCATAATTTTTGCATCTAAATTTTGAAAAGATAAAGTTTTACATGCAGGTAAAAGATAAAGTGTGGATTCTCTTTTATCTTTAACTAAAACTTGATGTATTTCGCATTTTCCAGCAATGACATCATTTAAATCATAAACCACTCGATTTTCTAAACCCATCATCACATCTAAATTTTTCAAGCCAAAATCACCATCAATCAAACATACTTTTAAATTTTGGTGTGCTAAAGCCATCGCAAGATTGACACTTACACTGCTTTTACCCACACCTCCTTTACCTGATGTCACTGTAATTATTCTAGACATGTATGTAATCCCCCTTTTCTATGACAATTGCGTCATCTTTATAATATACAAGCGACATTTCGAAAGTTGTAAAATGATGTATTGTTTTTTTAAAAAAACGTAAGGTCGCATCTTTAAAAACTTGACTTGAGATACTTGCTTGACTGTTATTACTTTCTATAATTCCATAGACACCTTGCATAACATAAAGTTTGGCATTTAATTGAATAATTGCTCCTGGATTGATTTTTCCTGTAATTAAAGTATCTTCATTGATTTCAATCACTTCTCCACCATGAATCGATCCTTCAATCATCCTAATTTCTTGTTCTTTTTGTGTTTTCTTTTCTACAAAACCACCAAACAATAAACTTTGACATTCTACCAAAACTTTAAAAAAAGCAAGTATTTCATCTTCTTTTAAAATTCGACATTGAAAATCAAAAAAAGCCTTTGGATAATAATCTTCTTTTTTAAAAAAAGATTGTTTCAAAAGGCTTTTAAGTTCATCTAAAAGAATATTAAATTGTACTTCATCATTCATTACAAAAATCAAACGACTATTAAGATTTTTAACTAAAATATACATCAATATCACCTTCAAGCTTAATTTTGTGATGGATATAATACACACCATTAAACATAACCGCATTGTATAGTAATGTTGGTAGTAATCTTTTAATTAAGAATGTTGTTACGAGTAATTGTGTTGTATTTGATATCCACATTAAAGAATATAACACACACTCTTGTACAAAAATTGTCAAAAGAACGATGACAAAGGCTTGAAAATACGTAAATGTTGCTTTTTTCATATAATATTTACCAAACAAGGCATATAAAAGATATAAAACAACATAGATAAAAAGTGAATTTCCATAAATAACACTATAATAAAATCCACAAATAACAGCAAAAATCGTACGGTGATCATTATCAATCGAATTATTCAATAAAACAAACATAGCTACTGCTCCATAAGGAACAATCGTCAAATTAATTTTTAAAAGAGACGATGGTAAATAATAACAAAGTAAACTATCTACAACAAATGCAAAGAACATAACAACTAAATATCGAATAAATTTATTGTCCATCATTATTGACCTTCTTAATTACTGAAACATACGATAAATCTTCCATATTGGCAGCTGGTGTTACCATAAGAGTTGTTGTCGTTCCATCTGTTTGTGTTACTAATTTTTTTGCTTTACCAATATAAATCCCTTTTGGACTTTTTCCATCTCCACCCAAACCTGATGTATAAACCTTCGCTCCTTTTTCGAGTTTATCAATATTAGAAAGCAAAGTTATATTGAGTTTTTGACTATTGACACTATAATTTTCAAGAAGGCCATAAACAACTTGATCTCCATTAACAACCATCACAGGGATTTGATTTGAAGGATTTTCACTTGTAATAAGAGATACAGTTGAACTGATTTCTGTTACTTTTGAAACAACGCCAACCATCCCTTTCGAATCACAAACAGCCATTCCTTCTTGAATATCATTCATACTTCCTAAATCAATTGTAATTTCATCATTCCAATTGGTTTGATCACGTATTTGAACAGTCGCTACCTTTGTTTGATAATCGCTTGGCAAATAATCAATTTCTGTTATCTTTTTTAATTTATCAATTTCTGTTGTTAGAATTTCATTTTCTGCTTCAACATTTGCATAAGAATCTAACTTTGTTTTCAATTTTTTATTTTCATCATAAACATCTTTTAAATCATTATATTCATTAAAAATATCACCAATGAATGATAATGGTTTTTTTACTATATAATATTCAATCATAGAAATCGAATTACTTAAGGTCTTTTCTAAACGAGATTGCTTTCTTCCTACAAAAAAACCTATTACCGATAGGAAAATAACGCCTACTATAACTCCAATCATGATTTTTTTATTTCTTCTTTTTCTACGATTGTTCATATAATCACCTCTAGTATCATTCATTATAGAGAATTAAAATGAAAAAATCAATCTTCTTTACTTTGATAGATTTGATTTGACTTGAAACTATAGTAACAATGGTCTCCTATAATAATGTGATCAATAAATTCAATATCCAAATGTTTTGCCATCATTTCAATCTTTCTTGTTATTTCTTGGTCTTCATGAGATGGCTTTGGGTTGCCACTAGGATGATTATGGATTAAAATAATACGATTACAACCTGATCGAAGCGTATATTGAAAAACTTCTTTCGTTTCAAGAAGAGAAACATCTCCACTGCCAATAAATAAAAGTTTATCTTGAACGATTTCTAAATGATTATTTAAACAAAGTAAAACCACTTTTTCTTGTTTTTCAAACATCAATTTATTTTTTATATAAGCATAAGCATCTTTAGGTTGTCTAATTCTATTTTTTATTGATTGCTTACTTTGCATTCTTTTGGCAAGTTCAATACACGCCATAAGTTCAATGGCTTTGGCTTGTTTAATTCCCTTAATTTGAATTAATCTTTGATAATCAATATCTTTTAATTCTTGAAATCCTCCAATTTCATCTAATAAAAATTGGGCTAAATTTAAAACTGACATTTCCTTATTTCCTGTTCTTAAAATAACAGCAACAAGTTCTTGATTCGATAACGTTTCAATTCCATAATAAATTGCTTTTTCTCTTGGTCTTTCTTCAACAGGACAATTAAGCATAATTTTCTGTTCTTATTTTTATTTTTTCTGCTACCTTTTTAGCCAAAATAATTTTAACAAAATCCCCTGGTAAAAATGGAATCACACACATCATTAAAGAAGGCATTAAAGCCATTTGACTGACAAGCATAAAATAACCTGTTCCAATAGCATAACAAACAAATGTACCTAAAAAACAAGCCCCATAACGATTTATATGCTTACTACAAGAAATCACATAAGCCATGATAGGAAAGGCAAAAAGATACCCACCTGTATAACTTACAAGTGAAGAAATTCCACCGTGAAAGCCGGCAAAAACAGGTAGTCCAATAGCCCCCATACATAAATAAACAAAGCAAGCCGTAAAAGCATTGTTTGGTTTAAAAGTAAGAGCAATCACATAAACCATAAAAGTCTGTAAGGTAAGTGGCACATACCCTGGTAAATCAATTTTTATTTGTGAAAATAATGCCAATAAACATGCCGCAAGAGCAAGTTGACACATCTCTTTTACTTTGAAGTTCAAAGTGTTCACCTCCTGCAGGCATCATACCAAATGTCTTACTTTGTGTCAACCTGTTTTAAAAGAGGATAAATTCTTTTATAGTTTTTCTTTTGAATCTCTTCTTGATAGCTTTCATCAATCAAATATTCTTTAACGACACATGTAATTCCTTTTTGTGAAAGCTCTTTTGCTTGTTGATTGGCCTGTCTTTCTTCTAAATAAATATCTTGAATAATGACATACTCTTGATCTTGATAAAAATAGCTTGTCATCTCCAATTCTTTCAATTGATTTATAATTTGATTGGCATTTTCTTTTTCTTTATAACGACCTACCTGTAAAACATAAATATTCATATCTTGTTGCATGGCATAATCAACATAAAGAAAACATACTGTATTTAAAATCAACATAAAAAAAGTAAAAATAAGAAGTCCTTTTTTCTTCATAAACTCACCTCTTTTTAGTTTATGAAGTAAATAATAGAATATGAAGGTACTTATCGTACCTTCATATCACTTATCTCCATTCAATAGAAATAAGTCTTGGAATTGAAATACGTCCACTTTTAGAATAGAGCATTTTATAAACTGCAGCCCCTACAACAATACATACGATCCATGTACCCACAGCTCCTCCTACAATATCCATTTGATTATTCAATTGTAATTCATTCATATTCTTCCTTCCTTTCTAAGGAAAAGACATTCCACTAACTTCCTCACTACTATATTCGCCTTTTTTTAAGTTTTTTCTTTTAAAAATTTAAAAAAATCAAGTTTTTTCAAACTTGATTTTACATTGTTTCTAATTTTTCCTTAACAGCGTTGTATTTAGAAGTATAATCTTCTAATTTTTGACGTTCACTATCTACTTTTGCTTGAGGTGCTTTTGATACAAATTTTTCATTACTTAACATATTTGTACAACGTTTAATCTCACCTTCAAGTTTTTGAAGTTCAACTTGTAATTTTTGTTTTTCTGCTTCCTTATCAACATAGGCTCCAAGTTCAACAATTAAAGTATTACCACCTTGAATCATTGCTGTTGCAACATCTTTTGAAGTTTCTTGATTATAACCAACACAAGTTGCATTACATAATTTCTTTAAATATGGCACACATTGATCTAATAATTCTTGTAAACCTTCATCTTTTGTTTCAATGGAATACTCAACTTCAATAGCATTTTTAATTGTGTAGTTTGCACGAATTTCACGAACACCTTTAACAATATCCATTAAATAAGTAAATTGTTTATTAATGTTTTCATCATTGAAATCAGGATTTACTGTTGGATATTTAGAAATACAAATTGATTCTTCTAAATGAGGAATAGCTTGATAGATTTCTTCTGTAACAAATGGCATAAATGGATGAAGCATTCTAACAATGGCATTTAAAACATAAACAAGAGTATGTAAGCTTGCTTGTTTTTCTACTACATCATCACTATTTAAATGAACTTTTGTAAGTTCGATATACCATGAACAGAAATCATCCCAGATAAATTTATATAATTCGCTACCAACATTAACAAATTCAAATTTATCCATGTTGGCATCTACTTCTTCAATAACATTATTTAAACGATTTAAGATCCATTTATCACATAAATTTAAATGATCAAATTTCAAATCTTTATATTCCAAATCTTCATCAATATTCATTAAAACAAATCTTGCTGAGTTCCAAATTTTATTAATGAAATTCCATGAAGCTTCTAGTTTTTCAGGAATATATCTTAAATCCATACCAGGTGCTGAGTTTGTAGTTAAGAAGAATCTTAATGTATCGGCACCATATTGATCAATAACATCCATTGGGTCGACCCCATTACCTAAAGACTTAGACATTTTTCTTCCTTGTTCATCACGAATTAAGCCATGAATCAAAACATGTTCAAATGGTCTTTGACCTGTAAATTCTAATGATTGGAAAATCATACGACTTACCCAGAAGAAAATAATATCATATCCTGTAACTAAAGTATTTGTTGGGAAGTATCTTTTAAATAGAGGATCTTCTGTATTAGGCCAACCTAATGTTGAAAATGGCCATAAGGCACTAGAGAACCAAGTATCTAAGACATCTTCATCTTGTGTCCAGTTTTCGATATCTTCTGGTGCTGTTTTTCCAACATAAACTTCACCTGTTTCTTTATGATACCAAGCTGGTACTTGATGTCCCCACCATAATTGACGAGAAATACACCAATCTTCGATATTTTCCATCCATTGTGTAAATGTTTTTTCAAATCTTTCCGGCACAAAGTTTACTTTAGAATCTTTCTTTTGATTAGCTAAAGCAGCTTCAGCCAATGGTTTCATTTTAACAAACCATTGTTTTGATAAATAAGGTTCAACAATAGCTCCTGATCTTTCTGAATGTCCTACTTGATGTAAATGTTTTTCAATATGATCAACAATACCAGCTGCTTCAAAATCAACCACTAATTGTTTACGACATTCAAAACGATCCATTCCTTGGTATTTATGACAAAGTTCATTCATTGTCCCATCATCGTTCATACAAATAGGCATATCTAAGTTATATTTTTTAGCTAAAGCAAAGTCATTTGGATCATGTGCAGGTGTACATTTCATTACCGCAGTTCCAAAATCCATATCAATATAGCTATCAGCCATAATTGGTAATTTATCACCATTTGCTGGGTTGATTGCATATTTACCAACAAGATCTTTATATCTTTCATCATCAGGGTGAACAAAGATGGCTTGATCGGCAAACATTGTTTCAGGACGTGTTGTTGCAATGACTAATTCTCGATCACTATCAACAATTTTATATTTAAAATAATACATTGCCCCTTCAATTTCTTTATGAATAACTTCTATGTTACTTAAAGCTGTTCTTTGTACAGGATCCCAGTTAATAATTCTTTTACCTTGATAAATATATCCTTTTTCATATAAACGAACGAAAACTTCTTTAACAGCTTGAGATAATCCTTCATCTAAAGTAAATCTTTCTTTTGAGTAATCTAAAGATAACCCTAACTTTTCCCATTGAGCACGAATAATCGAAGCATATTCTTCTTTCCAAGACCATGCTTTTTCTAAGAAACCTTCTCTTCCTAAATCATAACGAGAAATTCCTTCTTCTCTCATTCTTGCTTCAACTTTTGCTTGTGTGGCAATTCCAGCATGATCCATACCTGGAAGCCATAAAGCATCATAACCTTGCATTCTTTTATAACGAATAATCATATCTTGTAAAGTTGTATCCCAAGCATGTCCTAAATGAAGTTTACCAGTTACGTTAGGTGGTGGAATAACAATTGCATAAGGCTTTTTAGAAACATCTCCCGCTTTAAAATATTCTTTTTCTAACCAATGTTGATATTTACCTTTTTCAACACTTTTATGATCATACTTACTCGCTAATTCTTTCTTCATTTTCATCATCCTTTTCAATAAAACTTTCTTTATGTTCTTTAATGTATTCTCCTAATTTATCACCAATTCCCGAAGAACGTAATAAAGAAACAAATTCATTTGTAAAATCAGAGAAATTATAAGTTGCATACTCACTTGTTTCATCGATTTCATCTTCTTGATCATTTTCAATTAAAATGGCTAACTTTTCAGCTTCTTCTAATAAATGAGCAATATCATAACATTTCATTGTTTCAAACGCTTCTTTATAATAAGGGCGATAATTACAATAAGGTTCTGTTATAAAAAACGAATGAATTGAACCTCTTCCCCCTTCTAAAGAACATTCTAATTGGTACATTGTATAAATTAATAATTCTTCATGTGTTAAATAAGGAATAATATTTCCATCATAGTTATCATCTTTAAAAAGACGATCTTCTTTCGCATTAATATGAAAAATAACAGCTCTTGTAAGATCGATTGGTTCAATTTTATCAAACACTTCACTTGTAAGATGTGAAAACTCATCTCTTTCTTGAGCTAACTTTTCTTCATATTGTTTTCTTCTTTCTTTTACTTGTTTATATTTTTTTCCATAAAAGCTAAACAAGAAGATACACATAATAACAAATGCAATCCATACATACCAATACTCTGTAAAATAATTCATCTTTTTCCTCCTTAAAATAAAAAAGTCCTCCTTCTAAGGACGACTTAATCGCGATACCACCTTAGTTCTAAGTAAACACTTAGCACCTCAAAACTTTAACGCAGTTCTACGTGTTAAACTACTTTATTTCATCTAACATGCTCCTTGGCTACCTTCACTCTTTTCATTTATCCCTTTCCAGCAAACGGGACTCTCTATCAAACAAAGAAGAACTACTCCTCCAAATCATTGCATTACTATTCTAACAAATTGCTTATACCTCGTCAATCTCTATCTTTTTAAATATTTTTACAATGCCATCCATATAACAAATCAGCTTTGCCATTTCTTGAATATTATTATTTTCATCCTCATTTAAAGATACATGGGGAACGATAGACAACAAACAAAGAAGTAATAATTTCTCTTCTTGATACAAATCAATTTCTTCTAAATATCCGTCAAATAAAGCAACGCATTCATAAAGATCCTTTTGATTTTGAAAAAGTTCAACAAGATCATAGATACAGTAATTAATTTTCATTTGATCAATCGAAATCAGTTTTTGTTGATCTATAAAAATATGATTCAAATCAAAATGATGATAAATTAAAGAAAGTCTTATTTCTTTCTTCTCTTTAACACTTTCAAAATAACGACTCAAATAATACCGAGATTGATTTAAAAACTCAATAATTCGATAATAATTTAAAACAAGCATCCACCCCGATGGTGCTTTATATTTTTTAAACTCAAATTCTTTCATCATTCTTTCAAATTCGTCTTTTCTTATTTGAATAAGGCTTAAAAGATCTTCTTTTTGTCTTTCAAAAAAAGACACATCTTCACTTTGAATAAAAAAAGATTTTTTGTGTAAATACGCAATTATTTGATAATACATTTTAATTTTAAGTTCTTTTTGAATTGCATTTTTATACACTAAATAAGGCATTAAATAAATGAACTTGTCATGATAAGGGGTAAAATAATGATCCTCTTTATTTTTAATGATTGAAATAAAATGATGCAGATGTAGTGTTTGAATATGTTGATAGGCATTTTCAAGTTTTTTATCTTGTATAATTTTTACACAATAAAAGCCTTGCTTTGTTTTTACCTTATAAACCTTTGGACTCAATTGAATGAGTCCAATAACTTCTAAATCATACTTTGTTTGTATCAGTTTTTGAATCATAAGGAATAATCAATATTTGCCCTACATCTAGACTCAAATTATTATTATAATCACGAATCACTTTTTCATCCATGTTATATGCTTTAGCGATATTTTCATACGTATCATTTGCACAAACAACATAAAGATAATAAGCCCCTATATCTTCTTGATCATCTTCAACTTCATTTTTAACCTTGGTTTCATAGACTTTTTCACTTAATTCTTCTACCTTTTTTTCAGGCATTTCTTCTACTTGCATCTTTTCTATTTGTGGTTTTATTTCTTTCTTTTTTTCATCAAGATCACGTGTCAATGCTTCAATTTCTTCAAGCGGATCTGGATCTACCCGAATGTATCGATTTTCTCCTTCTTCGACTCCATAAACACCAACTTCTATCTTGATTTTAAGATTACCATCTTGAATATCATAATGAAAATCTTCTACTTTTAAATGAAAATCTTGTGGATCAATGATCTTTTGTTCATCTGCATAAATATCAAGTTCTACATTCTCTAAAAAGTTTTTCTTTTCATCACTCAAATATTCTCCCTTGATTGCTAGTGTTCCTAAAGCTCGAATCCCATGTTCTTCCATTTTATAATCAATGGATTCATCAACTGTTAAACTCACTAATTCTTTTAAACGGTGAAACAAATCAATTTCTTTTTCGTAAAATATTTTTTGCATATTCTTCCTCCTAACAAAGAATATGCAAAAACAAACAAGATATGAAAAAAAAGTAGGTTTCCCTACTCAAAATCAATATCACATAATTCATAAATAGCGTTCCAAGCTTCTTGAATTCCTTTTTTCTTCAAACTAGAAAAGCGAATAAAAGTATCACTCGGATCAAAATGTAAAGTATCTTTAATAAGCTTTTCATTTTTCTTTAAATCATTACGTTTTAATTTATCTTCTTTCGTTGCCACTAAAATGACTGGGACACCATGATGTTTTACAAATTCATACATCATTACATCATCTTTTGTAGGTTTATGACGATAATCTACCAATAAAATAAACCCTCTTAAAGTTTGTCTTTCACTAATGTATTCATCCATGGTTTTACCAAATTGTTTTGTCACATTGTTTGCAACTTTGGCATAGCCATAACCTGGAACATCTACAAAATAAAGCGCATCATTAACATTAAAGAAATTAAGTGTTTTTGTTTTACCTGGGGTACTTGAAACCTTGGCAAGTCCATTTCTTGATAACATTGTATTAATAAAACTACTTTTTCCTACATTTGAACGTCCAGCAAGACACATTTCTGGAAAACTTTCTTTTGGCCATTGACTTTTCCATGCAGCCGATAAAATATATTCTGCTTTTTTAATTTTTACCATTTTTCATCACCTTTTGTATTGTACAAAAAAAATAACGAAAATTCAAGATTTCCGTTATTTAACAATCGCATGTTCTAAAACTGTATCAATATGATCCGCTAAAACAATTTCTAAATCGCTTCTTACTGATTCTGGGATATCTTCGATATCTTTTTCATTTTCCTTAGGAATAATGATTTTTCTAATTCCTGAACGATGTGCAGAAATTGATTTTTCTTTTAATCCACCAATTGGTAAGACATTACCACGTAAAGTGATTTCTCCTGTCATGGCAACATCATCTCTTACAGGTTTATTTGTAAAAGCTGAATAGATTGCAGTTGTAAGAGTGACACCTGCTGATGGACCATCTTTTTTGATAGCTCCTTCAGGAACATGAATATGAATATCTTGTTTATCAAAGGCTTTATCATCTAAACCATATTTTTCTTTATTGGCTTTTAGATAATCTAAAGCAATTGATGCAGATTCTTTCATAACATCGCCTAATTGACCAGTAATAATAAATTTACCAGTACCATCAAAATGATTGACTTCGATTGGTAAAATATCTCCACCAAATTGTGTATAAGCCATACCTGTAACTACCCCAACTTGTGGACGAGGAAGTTTCTTTGTATGATCAAACGGTGCTTTTCCTAAGAATTCAACCAATTTATCTTTATCAATAGTCACTGAATCAACTTTATCTTTTAAGATAGCTAAAACAGTTTTACGACATAATTTAGCAATATATCTTTCAAGTTCACGAACACCGGCTTCACGTGTATAGTGTTGAATGATTTCCATGATGATATCATCAGAAAGAATCATTTGTTCAGGTTTTAATGAATGTGCTTCTAATTGTTTTTTAATTAAGTGTTCTTTTACAATCATTAATTTTTCTTGTTCTGTATAGCTTGATACTTCAATAATTTCAAGACGATCTCTTAAAGGTCCTGGAATACCACCTAAATCATTAGCTGTCGCAATGAAGAGGACTTTAGATAAGTCATAAGGCTCTTCAATATAGTTATCAGAAAATTGAGAATTTTGTTCAGGATCTAAAACTTCTAGCATCGCACTTGTTGGATCCCCTTTATAATCACTTGCCATCTTATCAATTTCATCTAATAAGAAGACAGGATTAACAACACCGGCTTTTTTCATTCCTTGAATGATACGTCCAGGCATTGAACCTAAATAAGTACGGCGATGTCCACGAACTTCTGCTTCATCTCTAACTCCACCTAAAGAGGCTTTAACAAATTTACGATCTAAAGCTCGTGCAATACTTTTCGCAATACTTGTTTTCCCTACACCTGGTGGACCTGCTAAACAGATAATTGGTGCTTTTAAAGATTGTGTCATCTGTTTAACTGCCAAATGTTCCACAATTCTTTCTTTTACTTTTTCTAAACCAAAATGATCTTCTTCTAAAATAGCCTCAATTTTAGAGATATCTTCTTGATCTTTTGTTTCTTGATACCAAGGTGTTTTCATCACCCAATCAATATAAGTTCTTACTACGTTTGCTTCTGAAGATGCTGGTGGCATCGCTTCAAAACGACGTAATTCTTCTTCAACTTTATCTTTGATATATTGTGGATAAGGATTTTTTGCTAATTCTTTACGAATTTGTTCAGCATCGTCTCCTTTATCTACTGTATCACCAAGTTCATCTTTAATTGCTCTTAATTTTTCTCTTAAATAGTATTCTTTTTGATTTTCATCAATACTTTCTTTGACTTTACGATTAATTGTATCTTCTAATTGATTGATCATTTTTTCAGATTCAATTGAACTTGCAACTAAGAAAAGTCTTTTATTGATATCTCTTTCTTCAAGAATTTTTTGTTTTCTATCTAAATCAATTGGTAAATATTGACCAATTGTATCAGCAAGTAAGCTTGCTGACGTTCCATTTGAAAGTAAAGTTAAACTTTCAGCTGGAATATGAGGCATATGACGTCTTGCTTGTTCAAAGTAAGCTGTTGTTTTTCTTACCAAAGCAACTTCTTCATTGGAATCCCCATAAATATCTTCTAAAACTTCAGCTGTTGAAAAAATAGAACCCTCTTCAATTTTGAAATCTTGAAGATAAACTCTTTTTTCTCCAGTAACAGTTAATTTGATTGTTCCTGCACTATCGCGACGGATTTTCTTTTCAATTTTACATAAAGTTCCAACATGATAAACATCATCATATTTTGGATCATCAACAATAGGATTGATTTGTGAAACAAATAGGATATTGTTATCAAAGTCACGACTTGAAAGTTCAAGTGCTTTTAAACTAAGAGGGCGCCCTACATCTAATGATAAACGGTTACCCGGAAAGACAATCATTCCTCTTGTACACACAACAGGAAGGGTTAATAATGTACTTTCACTCATAATAATCCTCCTTTTTTAAAAAGACGCTTACGCGTCTTTTAAACTATTTCTTTAAGTTTTCTTTAACAACGTCTAACGCTTTTCTATTTAAGATATCAGCATCGATTTGGTACATATTTTGAGCGAAGATTTGTTTGATTTCTTCTAAGTCTCTATTATATGTATTTGCGATTGTTTCTAATTCGCTATTACGTTCTTCATCAGTTACTTCGATATTTTCTGCTTCAACGATTGCAGCTAAGATTAAGTTTAATTTAACTCTATCTTTTGCTTGATCAGTTAAATCAGCTTTGATTGCATCTTTGTTTTTACCAGTGAATTGTTCATATAATTCAAATGATAAACCTTGTTGTTGTAAGTTCATTTCAACTTCTCTTAACATTGTATCTAATTCAGAATTTAATAAAGCTTCACTGTCTTCTACTTTACAGCATTCAATTAAAGCACTTGTTAAATCTGAGAAGAATTTATTTTCAACTTCAGTTTCTTTTTGTGATTTTAATTGAGTCTTAATATGATCTTTTAATTGATCTAAAGTTTCAACACCATCAATGTTAACATCTTTAGCTAATTCATCATCAGCTTCTGGTAATGTTTTTTCTTTAATTTCATGAACAGTTACTTTGAATGTAGCTTCTTTCCCAGCTAATTCAGTAGCTTGATAATCTTCTGGGAATGTTATAACAACATCTTTTTCATTTTCACAAGTCATACCGATCATTTGATCTTCAAAACCTGGAATGAATTGTCCAGAACCGATTTCTAATGAATGGTTTTCAGCTTTTCCACCTTCGAAAGCTTCACCATCGATGAATCCTTCAAAGTCCATAACTACTGTATCACCTTTAGCAACTTCACCGTTTTCTTTAGTAGTTAATTCAGCAAATTGATGACGATAATTTTCAACTTGTGCTTCGATATCTTTTTTAGCAACAGTTACTCTACCTTTTTTAACTTCTAATCCTTTGTACTCACCTAATTCAACTTCAGGTTTAACAGGACATAAGATTGTGATTTTTAAATTGTCATTATCAACGCTATCAATATTTAATGTTGGTTGAGCAATTGGAGCAACTTCTGCTTTTTTCATGATATCAGCATATCTTTTTTGTAAGATTTGATCTGTAGCTTCATCATAAATAGCTTGTTTTCCAAGTCTTGCTTTAATCATAGCAACTGGAGCTTTACCTGGTCTAAAACCATCTAATTTAACTCTTGTAGCTAATCTTTTTAAAGCTGCATCTTGAGCTTCTGCCCATTCTTTTTTATCAAATGTTACTTTAATTTGAGTAACAGCATTTTCTAATTTTTTTGTAGTTGTTCTCATTATATTATTTCTCCTTATTCCGTATCAAAAGACATTATATACTAACCTTTTTTTAAATTCAACTATATTCATAAATTTTAATATTCGATTGATTGTATTGTTTCTGATACATCTTTTACTTCTTCTTGATCACAATTATAAAGATATTCAATATCTTCTAATTCAATATCTATATATTGTAATGACGCTAAATGATAATGAATTGCTCCAGCAATACTGCGATAATCTTGTTCATCAATATATTTTGGATAGATTGAATAAAGATAGAAATTCAAGAATTGTTCACACATAGCAAGTAATGAAGGATTGTCATCTTCTAAAGCTTCCATTAATAATTTATAGATTTCATAACTTGCTTCTTGATTTAAAACCATAGGTGCATAGCTAGGATTAACTTCATAAGAAATTCCTTTTTTGATAACTTCCATATCTTCATCAATTTCTTGATCAATCATCAATTCAATTAATAAACTTTTCGCAAAGTCTGGTTTATCATTATTTCTAATAAATTGACGAATAGGAACAATCATACGACGAATATTCATCCCTTCCATTTGTTCAATAGCCATATAAAGTAAATCTTCATTGGTATCTTCTTTGGTTAAAATATTTTCAATTTCTTCTTCATTAAAGATTTTTTGACTTGTTCCTTCTAAAGAAGCTTCTTGTTTAGCAAGTAGTAGTTCATCGTATGCTGCATTATAAACCGTTTCATATTGATAAGGTATATAAGGCATTGATAATTCTTCTACAATTATATTGATTGCTTCTTCAAATTCTTCAAGGTCTTTTAAAATAGAAACATAAATAGCAACCACATCATAATACGTTTCTTCTGCAAGAGCTTTTGCTTTCAAACCTTCTTTTTTAGCTTGTTGTAATTCTTGCATACCATAAAGACAAACAAGTCTTTGATAACGTACTTTTTCATCTTCTAAATCATTTAAATAACGTAAAGCTTCTTTATATTGACCTGTTTCAATTAAATCTTCTATCATTCTTCCTCATCCTCATCATCTAATTGTAAATCGTATGTGATTTCGGGTTGTGTTTGTTCTTCATCATGTAATTTTTGAATCATTTCACTATAACCCTCTAGTTTTCCATTCTTCACAAAATCATCATCAGTAAGTGGCACATCTATCCCTCCTTCATTTTTTCGCTATTATAATATAAAATAAATCTTCAAAAAAGGCAAATTTTAAGACTATTTTCTATCATATTTCATACTTTAGGTATTGAGGTGATCACATGTTTAAAAAGTATTTAAGAAATATTTCTATGTTTTTTTTATGTATTTTTGCAACCTTTGTTTATTTTAAAAATGATGATGTAAAAAAAGAGGCAAAAGCAACAAATATACAGACCGTTATTTTTAAAGATCAAGATGAGACTTTGATTCCTGTTTCTGTTGATATCGGTGTCAAAGATGAGATCGAAAACAATTATCGAGGAATTATTGAAACAATGAAATCGACAGATTACAAAGAAATAGGTCTCTATCCTCTTTTTAATAAAAAACTCGAATTAAATGCTCTCATTATTGAACCTGATCAATTGACATTTGATTTCACAAATCATTTTCCTATAAAAAACGATCAACAAGCTCTCGATATTTGTGAAGCCTTAAGTTATTTATTTTGTAAGAATGGCATTACTAAAATTAATATGAAAATCAATGGGAAAGCTGTTTCAAACTTTAAAAACACAACAATTCCATTAAGTTGTATGACTGCTAAATTAGGTATAAATAATTTTGAAACCTCTTCTTTTGATCTTTATCAAACATCCTCTGTTCTTGTTTATAATGAAAAAAAGATTTCAGGAAAAACATATTATATTCCAACAAGTACCCGTATTCAAAGCGCAAATCAATCGATTGATCAAAAAGTATCTCTTTTATTAGATCATTTTGATAATTCTACTAAAATTGAAACTACAAAAAAATCTCAACTAAATGATGGTATTCTTTCTATTTATCTCTCTTCACGTATTTTAGAAAACGACGAAAGCATTAATCCCATTTTATATCAAAGACTTGAAAAATCCTTTTTATCTATTTCAAATGTCAGCAATGTAAAGATATTTATAGACAATGAACTTATAGAAGAAGATAAAAATGTAAGTTCTACTATTGATAATATCATACAAATATAGTGCAGATTCTCATTTTTTTGTTATAATAGTTATCGGTGATGAGAAATGAAAAAAATTGTCGTAATGTCAGATAGTCATGGTTATCATGCAATGATCGATCTTGTAAGAGAATTAGAGCCTGATGGTGATTGTTATGTTCATTGTGGTGATAGTGAGGCAGAAACTTATGATATGCAAGATTGGCTTTGTGTAAAAGGAAATAATGACTGGTATAGTGATTTCCCTGAACATATCCAATTTAAAGTAGAAGATTTGAATTTTTATGTCTGTCATGGACATCGTTTTGGTTACTTTGACCGAGAATCTAAAATGATCTACACATTACAAGAAGCTAACTGTGATGTCTTACTTTCGGGGCACACTCATGTCCCTACTTATGAAAAAATAGACAGATACACTTTCATAAACCCAGGATCGACAACCCTTCCTCGTGGTGGAAGTTCAAGAAGTTATTGTGTTATTCATGTTGACGGTAAAAAATTAGATGTTGAATTTAAAGATTTAAATGCTTATCAAGCATAAACATTGGTGTTTTATACATCAATGCTTTTTTATTAAAAAAGTGATTTTTTTATAAAAAAAATATTGCATTTATAAATTATCTATGCTATTCTAATTAGGCAGTTGAAAATAAGTAATGTCTACGTAGCTCAGCTGGATAGAGCACACGCCTTCTAAGCGTGCGGTCAGGGGTTCGAATCCCTTCGTGGACGCCATTTAATAAACAACAACCATTTGGTTGTTTTTTATTTTATTCCAAATACTTATTTCTGTTTTTTATAAAAAAATATAAAAAAAGCATTTTATTATTGCAATCTTTGAATAGTTATGCTAATATAAATGAGCAGTTGAAAGTAAGTAATGTCTACGTAGCTCAGCTGGATAGAGCACACGCCTTCTAAGCGTGCGG
>OGRR01000617.1_pt1 | contig 28378 bp, 18 predicted proteins | sample 1553511 | NCBI WGS metagenome assembly OGRR01 (sample SAMEA2580040, study PRJEB22360) | human gut metagenome | biome: human gut; feature: human-associated habitat; material: faeces | place: Denmark | collected 2008/2010 | reverse complement strand
TACATCATTCACTCGGACGGAAAACAGCTTACAGTGGTTCCTAGAGGCCACCATGCAAGCCCGGCCTGTTCCTTTACCGTAAGAGGCCACTTCCGCCACTATAAGAGCGGCAAAACGCTTTGGATTGCGAGAAATGTTTCACTTTATCAGCTTGAGGAGCGCTGGCGCAATTTGATTACAGCAGTAACAGAAGTAGAGAGCATCATAGAGGATATTCCGCTTGATATTGAATTTGCCATAGACAGCCACAATCAGGTGATTCTATTTCAGGTTCGTCCGCTTGCAGCAGGCTATCGTGAAGGACGTTATATTGATGATTATTCTTTCTTTGCAAGAAAGGGTCAGATTCGCCGGGAGTATGAGGAGCACCTTGATGCAATTACAGGAAAGCCGATGAAGCTTTCTGATATGGCTTTTTGGAATCCATCTGAGATCATTGGAAGCAATCCAAGGGCGTTAGATTATTCACTGTACCGCGAGATCATAACGCATCATGCATGGAATGAAGGAATCCGTACATTAGGCTATCGTGCATTTAATGAGGATCTTATGTATCAGGTTGGAAATAAGCCATATATTAACTTGACATATTCCTATTATTCACTGATTCCAGCAAGTATTCCGGAACCGCTCGCACTTCGTCTTGTTCAGTATTATCAGACAAGGCTTGAGGAAGACCTTTCTGCACACGATAAAATTGAGTTTGAGATCATTTTCAGCAGCTATGATTTTATGACGGAAGAAAATTCAAAGAGATTGCTTCGTTATGGTTTTACCGAGGAAGAACGTAAACTTCTTGTGCGCGAAGTAAAAAAGCTTACGATTGATGCTGTAATGAATCAGGAAAAGATTTTAAAAGAAGATCTTGAAGCACTAAAGCGTCTTGAAAATTGCCGTGAGGAAATTGAAAAGTTGTTGTACCAAGATGTGTCAATTGACAGAATCATCGACAGTATTTTGACTTTGTTAAAAGAAATTCGCACAAATGGTACTCCGCAATTTGCCCGCCAAGCAAGACTTGCCTTTATCGCAAGAGCATTTCTTCGCACGCTTGTAGATGCTGGCTACTATACAAGTGAAAATGTGGATACTTTCATGCAGGGAATTTCTACAGTATCATCAGAATTTAACGATGATTTTGAGCGCTTTTCTGAGGGTCTTATAAGCCGCGAGGAGTTTAACTTTAAGTATGGACATCTTCGAAGCGGCACATATGATATTCGTTCAGACCGATACGACGCGATGAATTTTCGCCCTGCGCCATCGCGTATTAAAAAAGATAAGGTAAAGATTCAAAAAGATCTTGATATCAGTATTTTGACGCAGGCTCTGGAAGATACACAGCTTGATGTGCCTGCAGAGCGTATGGCAAAATTTTGGATCAGCGCAATTGAACAGCGAGAGTATTTTAAATTTGAATTTACAAAATCGCTTAGTATGGTATTAGAACTGATTCGTAAGCTTGGCTCAATTTTGGAGATTCGTACTATGGATTTGTCTTGGCTGTGTGTAGATGATTTTAAGCTATATGAGTCAGGCTGTGATCCAGAAAATTTAAAAAAGCTTTGGATGAAGCTAATCACAAAGCGGCGCCGTTTAAATCATGACAGCCGATTAATTCTTCTTCCAGAAGTTATTTTGTCAGGTGCGAGCGTAGATGTGATTCCTGTGTATGAGGCACGCCCTAATTTCATAACGGCAAAGACAGTCGAGGGCGAGGTAGTGTTGCTTGATGAGGAGCCGGATGCTGATATCACTGGAAAAATTGTTGTAGTGCCAAAGGCTGACCCAGGCTACGAATGGATTTTTACAAAAAATATCAAAGGATTTATCACAAAGTACGGTGGTGCAGCTTCTCATATGGCAATCCGATGCGCAGAATTTAATATTCCGGCAGCAATCGGCTGCGGCGAGAAAATTTACGATACAGTATCACAGCTTGACTATTTGGAGATGGACTGCAGAAATGGTCTGATCAAGGAAGGCATTCAATATACAAATCTCCATGCACTTATCACGCAGAGAGAGGGTGTCAACGATTACGGAGATCCAACTGATATACTAGAGGCTGGATATGTTGAATTTTATGAGTCTATTGGTTTTATTCCGCGTCCTGTTGCAAACCATACTAAAAACTTCGAGCGTCTGTTTGATGAAAAAATAGATCTTTTGATTGTAGTTGGCGGCGGTGCACTTGGACCGCAGTGGTATGACCGTAAACATGAGGAAACGGTACAGCCATACCGTGATAAGATGGAAGAAAAGCTTATTCACTACTGTGTTAATCATGGAATACCGATTATAGGTACATGCCGAGGCATGCAGTATGTGAATGTTCTATTCGGTGGAAAACTGGCATATCATCCTGATCTGCCGTGTCCTAGAAAGCGCGGTGAGGATCATAAGGTACGTTTGCTAAAAGAAAATCGAAGCATTTACGTTAACAATTATCATAAGGATGTCATTTTCGAGGATGCACTTGCAGACTGCTTTGAGCCGCTTGCAATAGATGAAGATAATCACACCATCGAGGCATATCAGTCTGAACAGATGAAGATTTTAGGTGTTCAGTGGCATCCAGAGCGAAAATTTGGCCATGCAGATGGAATTGATGAGACGCGCCGTCTGGTAAGAGATTTTATCTCGAAATTTATTCATTAAGTTAGAGGATATATACCATTTATTAACTAAGAAAAGAGGAAATAAGAGAATATGTACGATATGATTATAGTAGGGGCTGGAACAGCGGGTCTGACAGCAGGAATTTATGCGCTCAGATCTGGCGTTAAGCCGCTTATTCTGGAGTGTGAGGCTATGGGCGGACAGATTACATTGTCTCCATGTGTGGAAAATTATCCAGGTATTGCAAAGATCAGCGGAATGGAGTTTGCAGATGGACTGATGGCACAGTTGACAAATCTTGGCGGTGAGGTTACTTTTGGCAGGGTAATTTCGACACGAAAAATAGATAATGGCTTTGAAGTTTGCACTGAGGATGGTGAGACATATGAGGGCAAAAATCTTATTATTGCGTCAGGTGCGGCACATCGTCATCTAGGAATCGGGCGAGAGCAGGAGCTGATTGGAAGAGGAGTTTCTTACTGTGCTGTATGTGACGGACCGTTTTTTAAGGAGAAAACAGCGGCTGTTGTAGGAGGAGGAAGCGCAGCTCTTCAGGATGCGCTGTATCTGGCAGGCATTTGCAGTAAGGTGTATTTGATTCACAGAAGAGATACATTCCGCGCTGAGAAGAGTCTTATTGATCAGGTAATGGCTGCAGAGAATATTGAGTGTGTGATGGAAAGTCGTGTGACTGCACTTATTGGCGAAAAGAAGCTGACAGAACTTGAAGTTACAAATCTTTCAGGTGAAAAGAAGACACTTGTGGCAGATGGCTTATTTGTTGCAATAGGAATGGAGCCTCACAATGAAGTATTTAGAGATCTCGTAGATCTTGACGAGGCTGGATATGTAATTGCCGGTGAAAATTGTAAAACAAGGACACCTGGAGTTTACGCTGCAGGAGACTGCCGTACTAAGACGGTGCGTCAGCTGACAACAGCAGCAGCCGACGGAACAGTATGCGGACTTGTTTGTAAAGCAGTATAAAAATAAAACCTTCAAATACATTCGATAAAAAATGTATTTGAAGGTTTTTTGTTTGTATTATGCTTCCTCAGAGATATTATTCTTGGCAGCTTTTTGTGCCTGTGCAGCACGATGCTTTTCAAGAATACGGTTGATTCTGTCAGTCGGATTTAATAGACCATGAATTGATACATTGTGATTTAAGTTATCAATCAAAAGTGCAATATACTTGCTCAGATCAACATTTACATAGTACGGACGAGATAGCAGCTCTGGTCTCTGGTAAACAAGGTTAGTGGTCAGGATATGATCAATGATACCCTGCTCATAAGCAGCATCAAACTTTGCCAGGCCATTTGTAAACAGACCAAAAGTAGCAGCAGCGTAAACCTTGCGTGCCTTACGACGTTTTAATTCGCGTGCAACATCAAGAATGCTGTCACCAGAAGAAATCATGTCGTCGATAATGATGACATCCTTTCCTTCTACATTGGTGCCTAAAAACTCGTGAGCAACGATAGGGTTCTTTCCGTCTACAATGCGGGTGTAATCGCGGCGCTTGTAGAACATACCCATATCAACACCAAGATAGTTAGTCAGCTGGATTGCACGGCCCATGCCGCCCTCATCTGGGCTGATGACCATAAGATGCTCATTGTCAACCTGCAGATCTGGCTCTGCACGAAGCAGTGCTTTGATAAATTGGTATACACACGGAACGCTCTCAAATCCATCACGTGGAATTGCGTTCTGAACACGTGCATCATGAGCATCAAAAGTAATGATGTTGGATACACCCATTTTTGTAAGTTCCTGAAGAGCCATAGCGCAGTCAAGAGACTCGCGGGAAGTACGCTTGTGCTGGCGGCTTTCATACAGGAATGGCATGATTACATTGATACGGCGTGCCTTGCCTTCAACAGCAGCAATGATACGCTTTAAATCCTGGTAATGATCGTCTGGAGACATGTGATTCACATATCCGCACAGAGAATACGTTTGGCTATAGTTACAAACATCCACCATAAGATACAGATCGCAGCCGCGGACGGATTCCTCGATAACGCCCTTTGCTTCACCGGAACCGAAGCGAGGATTCTTTGCTTTGACAATATAGCTGTCCTTGCTGTATTCAGAGAAGTGAAGCGCAGTAGATTGTGCATGACTTCTCTCAGCGCGCCACTCAGTCAGGTATTGATTAACCTTCTGTCCAAGGGTTGCGCAGCTTTCAAGTGGGATAAGACCCAGTGTGCCCACTGGTATCGTGTTCAGATTCTTTTCGTTTGGCATGATGACCTCCATGATTATAATATGCAGCTTACCTGCGTCCAAAAGTACGAACCTTAACTAATCATAACATGAAGATGTCGAAGATTCAAGCCTTACGTCGAAATGGATAAAAAAGAAATTTACGTAAAAAGAAAGAAAAATTTGTGCAACATGACCCCAGAGAATCAAAGTCATAAGCGAATTAGCAGTGGTCATGTTATTTTTTAGAAAAAAATATGTCTACGAATTTCTTAAATCTTCTCCAAAAACAGGGATAGGCGTATATTGCCCCATAAGTCGTGAGGAGATTCGCTCAGTGTAGGTACTTTGAAGCTCTTCTGGGCTTAGATTTGTTGAGATAATAGTTGTTTTCCTTGACAGATCACGCGAATTGATCACATGAAACAGCTGACTGATTACAAAAGGAGTCAGATTTTCAGTTCCAAGATCATCAATAATCAACAGGCTGCATGTGAGTGCATATGAATCATTTTCTGATGAATCATCGTTGTTAGAATGAAAACGCTGCATAGCTGATTCAAAAAATTCAGGAGCAGTCATATATAAGACAGAAAAGCCTTTGTCAAGAACAACCTTTGCAATACAGTTACAAAGAAATGTCTTGCCAACGCCTGGATTTCCAAAGATTAAAAGACTAGGGTTTCCATCCTTGAACTGATAAGCATATTTTTCATAAATAAGTTTGAGCCGCTGCATATGGGCGCGATTACTCATTCCGCCAAGAAGTGGATTTGGTGCATCTGAATAGCGGTTTATATCAAATGTGTTAAAATTCTCACGTTCCAAACGGTCTCTAATGCCAGATTGTTCATAGAGTAAGCTTATGCCAGCCTGCTCAAAGCAGTGACATTTACGGTTTCCGTCAAGATATCCAGTATCTTTACAGTCCGGGCAGCTATACTTTGGCTGAAGATCATCAAGTGTATAGTGAAGGGAAGAAAGAAGCGCACCGCGCTCGCGTCTAAGTGCATCAATCTGCATCTGCGCATTTAGAGCCTGCGCTTTATTGCCAGTGATTTTAGCCTTTGCAAGAGCAGCGCTAGATGTCGGAAGAAGCTTTGAAATCTCAAGAAGTCGTGGGCACTGCGCATAGATATGGCGCAGACGTTCTTCCATCTCATGCTGGTGTTGGAAACGGATGCGGCTGTAGCGGCGCATCAGTTCATTATATTGTGAATTGGTCAGAGCCATAAAAAGTCAATCCTTTCTGTGATAATCATTCATTTGAATCTTGACTATACTGCTTTAAAATCTTTTCCATGTAATTATTATTTTTGCGCTCAGTAAAATTACGAAACTGCTGTGTACCCTTTGCGACAGAAGAAGCACGGTTTGAACTGGTGCGCTTTGCAGCATCACTTTTTACCTTTTGATCGCGCTGATTTTCAGCAGCCTGTGCATCAGCAAGTGAATGCACATTTTTTTCCTTCCAGCGCTTTAAGATGCTTTCTGTAAAATTAACATTTGGGCGCTGACATTTTTTCATCGTGATATTGCAGGCATAAACATAGACATCTGTAGGAAAACTGTAATCCTTGATCCATTTATTGATATATTCAAGCTGAGCCGGAGCAGGAGTCTGATTGTATAAGCCATATGCCTTCATGATAGCATAGACAGTATCATTATGAAGCAGGTTGTACTGACGAATAGCATCAAGTGTATGAAGACCCTTTTGATGCCAGGACTGGGCAACAGAATCAATAAATTTCATATTAAGCTTGCCCTTGCAGTGATTAGCGCAGTAATCAACAAGATAATCAATGACATCTGGTGAGCGGTTAAACTGAAGATACCAATAGCCAAATGATTCTGTGTCTGCATAATTAAGCGGATGCGAAAAATACTGCTGCCATGCCGACATATACATGTTAAACTCTGGATCGTTCTCAAGAAGAATCAGCTCCTCTTGGGAAAGATGAAGTGACTGTATAGAAGGGGTCGCATTTGCAGCAGAATGTGTAGTAGTTTGTGTGGAAGCCATTGAGCCAGAAGCATTTGCAATGGTTGTATTTGCAGGAGAAACTAAAGCAGGAGTGGGCGTAGGAATTACAGATTGTACGCTTGGAGCAGGTGCAGCTGTCTGTGTAGGTGCAGTCTGTGCAGAAGCCTCTGTCTCTGCCTGAATAGATGGATCTGTAAATGCAACTCCTGACAATTCGTGACCCGATGTAAAGCTAAGGCGCATCAAACCAACAGATTCCCAATAACTAAGAGAACGAAGTACCTCGCGCTCTGAAATATCAAGCCTGTCACTAATTGAAGCACTGCTTAAACCAGTGGCTGATGTCGAGACAGCGCGAAGCAAATATAGGTAAACCTTTACATCCGTACCGGAGGCGGCAGGAAGAAAACGGTCTATAAAATAGCCGGGAACAACAAGGGTATCTATGCTGAGCCGGTTCTCCAGTAAAAGAAAGGACATAAAAAACCTCCAAAATCCAAGTATCATCTTTGTAAAGTATAGCACAAGTTATTTCTTTTGAAAAGCGATAAAAAATCCCCAATTATTTCCCTTAGGATCAGGGCAAGCAATTGGGGATTTTGCGAATACCTTATTTAGAAATTAAGTCTTCTCCGATTTTTACAACATCACCGGCGCCCATAGTGATCACCAGATCACCAGAGGCTGCGTGCTGCAAAATAAATTTTTCAATTTCTTCAAAGGTTTCAAAGTAATGAGCACTTGTACCAGCCTGCTCTAACAAAACGCGGATATTGTCGGAGCTTATGCCAAGATCATCAGTTTCTCTTGCCGGATAAATTTTTGCAAGAACGACCTCATCTGCTAAGGACAGAGCTTTTGCAAAATCAGTAAGCAAAGCTTTTGTTCTTGTATAGGTGTGCGGCTGGAAGATGCACCAGATCTTTTTGTGAGGATACTTCTTTGCAGCAGTAAGTGTCGCTGTGATTTCCTGCGGATGATGTGCGTAATCGTCAATAATAGTAATTCCATTTACGACACCCTTCTTTTCAAAGCGTCGCTGTGTGCCATGGAAATTCAAAAGACCAGCAGCAATGGCATCCATTGAAAGATTCAGCTTTTTGCAAAGGGCAACGGCAGCAAGTGCATTGTAAACATTATGCTCTCCAGGAACACTTAACTGAATGTGACCAAGTGTAGTGTTGCTTGCATCTGTGACGTCAAAGGAAGCCTGAGCAAATTCATTATATGAAATATTAGAAGCTCGATAATCGCAGGATTCTCCGTGTCCAACAGTGATAATCTCGCAGTCAAGTCCATTGATCAGCTCAGAAAGATTATGAATATCACCGTTAATTACAAGTATTCCATCCTTTGGAAGCTTTTCCATAAATAAGCGGAAAGAATGACGGATATCGTCAATGTCCTTAAAGAAGTCAAGATGGTCTGCTTCAATATTCAGGATAACTTCCATAGTGGGATAGAAGGATAAAAAGCTGTTTGTGTATTCGCAGGCCTCAGTGACAAAAAGATTTGAGCCACCTACGCGAATATTTCCTCCGATTGTTGGAAGAATGCCTCCGACAGAGATTGTCGGATCAGTATCAGCAGCCAAAAGAATTTCAGTAACCATAGAGGTCGTAGTTGTCTTTCCATGAGTTCCAGCAATGTTGATTGCCGTTTTATAGTTTCTCATCAGCTGTCCAAGAAGCTCAGCTCTTGTTAACAGCGGGATATTGCGCTTTGTTGCATCAACAATCTCTGGATGTTCAGGATGGATCGCTGCTGTGTAGACAACGACATCTGTTCCCTGTGGAATGTGAGAAATGGACTGATCATAAAAGATAACAGCGCCAAGTGAGGACAGATGGTCAGTCAGAGGTGATTCCTTAGAATCAGAGCCGCTGACGGTAAAGCCCTCCTTCATTAAAACCTCAGCAAGTCCGCTCATGCTGATGCCGCCAATTCCAATAAAATAGACATGGCATGGATTTTCAAAATTAATATGGTACATGGTACTTCCTCCGAATAATCAAGTTAAATAAGCAAAGTCAATACTGAAAAACAGTTGTTTCTTAACACAAATTCTGCTTGATTTAAGTATACTCGATTTTGGAGGAATGTAAAGCGTAAATGTTATTATGCTGTGCGAATGAACGCCTATTCACAAAACCGCAATATTTACAGTATGCCCGAAGATGAATGGATTTCATGAGCCGGACACTTGAAGCAGGTCTTTCAAAGTAATGTATAATAAGAAAGAACCTAACAGGAACCTGCGGAGTTTGGTCCGGCGACGAAACCATTGCACCGAAGGGCATTCGTAACCCGACGCGTGAACTGTAACAAATAAATAAAAATGCATAATTTTTTTTCTGTAAATTGTTCACTTTTTGAAAGAGATGTGCTATAATAACGACAAGTACTAAAAGATTACAGTTCCCCAAACGCCTATTCACAAGACTGCACTTATGTGCCTTCACTGTTAGACAGTTTATTTCACTTGATGACAGGCGCTTGGTGAACTGATAACACAACAATTAAAGAACAAAGGGGTGATTTTGTGGTTAGAAAGGAAATGATCGCCATGTTATTGGCGGGCGGACAGGGAAGCCGTCTTGGAGTTTTGACTTCAGAAGTAGCGAAGCCAGCTGTATCCTTCGGCGGGAAATACAGCATTATTGACTTCCCATTAAGTAACTGCATTAATTCAGGGGTGGATACAGTAGGTGTGTTAACACAGTATCAGCCACTTCGTTTGAATACCCATATCGGCATAGGTATTCCGTGGGATCTCGACCGTAATTATGGCGGAGTGACAGTACTATCTCCATATGAAGCAAACGAGAACAGTGATTGGTATACTGGTACTGCAAATGCAATTTACCAGAACATTCGCTATATCGACAGCTTTAATCCAGAGTATGTATTGATTTTAGGCGGTGATCACATTTATAAAATGGATTATCAAGTGATGCTTGATTATCATAAGGCAAACAATGCAGACGTTACGATGGCTGCTATGCCTGTTCCGATTGAGGAGGCAAGCCGTTTTGGCGTGCTGATCACAGATGATACAGGCCGTATCACTGATTTCGAAGAGAAGCCTGCACATCCAAGAAGCAATTTAGCTTCCATGGGTATTTACATATTTACATGGTCTGTGCTTCGTGAGGCATTGATCACAAATAAAGATATTCCAAACTGCGACTTTGGTATGCATGTCATTCCATATTGCCATAAGCGTGGTGACAGAGTATTCTGCTATGAATTTAATGGATATTGGAAGGATGTTGGAACACTTCATTCCTACTGGGAAGCAAATATGGAGCTGATTGATATCGTTCCTGTATTTAATCTGTATGAAGAGTTCTGGAAGATATATACTAAATCTGATAACCAGCCGCCGCAGTATATTGCAGATACGGCACAGATTGAGCGCTGTATCATAGGTGATGGCTCTGAAATCTATGGAAGAGTACGAAACTGCGTTATTGGACCGGAAGTTATTGTTGAAGAAGGTGCAGAAGTTTATGATTCCATTTTGATGCAGGGTGCTGTAATCAAGAAGGGAACAAAGATTTACAAGTCAATCATCGCACAGGATGCAGTTGTTGGAGAAAATTGTACGATTGGTGTTGGTGAGTATGCAGACAGCCAGTATAATAAGAAGGTTTACTGCTGTGATCTTGTAACCGTTGCAGAAGGCTCCGAAATTCCGGATGGCGTTACAATTGGAAAGAACGTAGCAATTGCCGGAAAGACCGCTATTGAAGATTATCCGGATGGAAATCTTGTAAGCGGTGGATACATCATCAAGGGAGGCGAGGAAGAATGAAAGCGATTGGTATAATTTTAGCCGGTGGAAACAACAAGAGAATGAAGGAGCTGTCATATAACCGTGCGATCGCTGCTATGCCAATGGTAGGAACCTATCGCAGCATTGATTTCGCGCTGAGCAACATGTCAAACTCCCGTATTCAGAAAGTAGCAGTTTTAACACAGTATAACACCGTATCCTTGAATGAGCATTTAAACTCTTCAAAGTGGTGGGATTTTGGAAGAAAGCAGGGCGGTTTATATGTATTCACCCCTACTATAACCGCTGAAAATAGTAACTGGTATCGGGGTACAGCCGATGCCCTGTATCAGAACCTGCATTTCCTCAAAAGAAGCCATGAACCATACGTGGTTCTGGCTTCTGGCGATGGAATTTATAAGCTGGATTATAATAAGATTCTGGAGTACCACATTCAGAAGCGTGCTGATATCACTGTTGTCTGCAAGGAAATGCCAGAGGGAGAGGATTTAAGCCGCTTTGGACAAGTGAAGGCAGATGATGACGGAAGAATCCGAGGCTACGAGGAAAAGCCAATGATTGAGACTTCCAGAAATGTTTCATGTGGTATCTATGTAATCAGAAGACGTCTTTTGATTGAGTTAATTGAGCGTGCAGCAGAGGAAGATAGATATGATCTGGTCAAGGATATTCTGATCCGTTATAAGGATATCAAGAGAATTTATGCATACCAGCTTGAAACATATTGGAACAACATCTCCTCAGTTGAGGCTTACTACAGAACAAATATGGATTTCTTAAAGAGAGATGTCCGCAGTTATTTCTTCAAGGAAGGCAACAGTGTATTCACAAAGGTAGATGATCTGCCGCCGGCAAAATATAATCCGGGTGCTAATATTTCAAACAGCCTGATCGCATGTGGAAGTATTGTAAACGGTACAGTTGAAAACTCTGTTGTATTCAAGAAGGCATATATTGGAAACAATTGTGTTATCAAAAATTCTATTATCATGAACGATGTTTATATCGGAGATAATGCAGTCATTGAAAACTGCATCGTAGAGAGCAGAGGAACCATCGAAGCAAATGCATGCTATAAGTCAGAGCCAGGTGATATTCGCATCGTTGTAGAGAAGAAAGACCGCTTCATCATTTGATAATACCAGGGGATCAAAGTCACAAGCGAATCATGCTTGCATGAGAAAGCTTGTGACCTTGATCCCCGCCAAAAACATGAGGATGAAGCGAAGCGAAGCCGAGTGTTTTTAGAATTTATAAAAGAAGAATAAAAAATTAGCTGCACAAAGGCGTGCAGAGGACGGAAAGGCAATACTGGGATGGAAATTACAGATGTGAGAGTGCGCAAAGTTGCACTGGATGGTAAGATGAGAGCAATCGTCTCTATTACGCTAGACAATGAATTTGTGGTTCACGATATCAAGGTGATCGAAGGAGAAAAGGGAGTATTTGTTGCGATGCCAAGCCGTAAATCGGCGACAGGAGAATACCGAGATATCGCACATCCCATTAACTCAGAGACAAGAGATTATGTGCAGAAGATTATTCTCGAGAAATACGAGGAGGCTTTGCAGGAAGCATAAACTTTGATTTCATAACAATTCGACAAAGATATATGAATACTTATAAAAGAAAGACTGCCCTCGGGCAGTCTTTCTTTCTCTTGCAATTGTCGTCTTCATTCGGTATAATGTGGCTGAGGGAAAATGTAACGTAATTATTTTTGGAAAGGCGAGGTTTTAAAGTATGAAAAGGAGAAAAACAGCAGCGGGACTATTGGCGGCATCACTGCTAGTAGGAGCAGCGCCGGTGGTGACAAATGCGGCGCCAGTGAGAATTGTATCAACAAGCATAACAGAACAGTCTTCGTTAGGCTATCGTGTAAATGTAACATTTTCGGCAGATGCAGGTGTGAGCCGTGTTATGATGCCGACATGGACAGAGGCAAACGGACAGGATGACATTGTGTGGCATCAGGCAAGTGTTAGTGGTAATACTGCATCATTCTATGTTCCAGTCAGTGCCCATAAAGGAGAAAGCGGTGCATATATTACGCATATTTATGTATATGATAGACAGGGACAGTTTGCGCTAAAGGGCGAAAATGTAACAGTTCCAGCATCGACATCTGCGTCATCAAGCCTTTCAATTGGTGACGTTTCTATTACGGAACTTAGTGCATCGGGCTACCGAGTTACGGCAAAAATAAATGCACCGTCAGGAGTAAGCAAAGTATTGATGCCAACATGGACAAACGCAAATGGACAGGATGATCTAGTGTGGCATCAGGCAAGCGTAAGCGGTGATACAGCTACATTTTACGTGCCATCAAGTGCCCATAAGGGAGAGAGCGGAGCATACACGACTCATATTTACCTATATGATAAAGCAGGAAAATTAGCACCATTAAAGGGTGTAAATGTAACAGTGCCATCAGCAGTTGTGACACCGCCGACACCGTCATCAAGCCTTTCAATTGGTGACGTTTCTATTACGGAACTTAGTGCATCGGGCTACCGAGTTACGGCAAAAATAAATGCACCGTCAGGAGTAAGCAAAGTATTGATGCCAACATGGACAAACGCAAATGGACAGGATGATCTAGTGTGGCATCAGGCAAGCGTAAGCGGTGATACAGCTACATTTTACGTGCCATCAAGTGCCCATAAGGGAGAGAGCGGAGCATACACGACTCATATTTACCTATATGATAAAGCAGGAAAATTAGCACCATTAAAGGGGGTCAATGTAACTGTTCCATCAGGTGCAAATCCTGGAGGCAGTTCAGGAAATAATAATGGCAGCGGTACAGGTGTGCTGTCGATGGCGATTCCATATGTAACAGAATTATCATCAAATGGTTTCCGTGTGACAATTCAATTTAATGCACCTGCAGGCTATAAAAAGGTTTCAACTGCAGTGTGGACAGCAGCAAATGGACAGGATGATCTGGTATGGCATAACATGACCGTATCTGGAAACACAGCGACATGCTATGTTCCAGTAAGTGAGCATAAAAACGAGCACGGTTCATACATTGTGAATGCGTATGTATTTGAGACTGATACAAAATATGTACTTCAGGGAATGACCGTTCCAGTGCCGTAAACAAAGAAAATGGAGGAACAAATGGCAAAGAAAAGACGCAGCTGGGAAGACTATCAGAGAAAGAAAATAAAAAGAGGCCAATCAGGTGCGCCTATTGTAATACTTTTGGTGCTGCTTGTAATTGCATGTGCAGGTCTTGGTGCAGTGGCATTGGTATGCCTGCGCCCAGTGACGCTTCCGCATGTGCAGTCAGATCAGGCAGCATCAACAAAAGCACCTGTGGAATACGAAACATGGAAGGCAACAGAGGCGGCTGCGGATGGTGCTCTTGTACAAAGCAGTGATCCAGTCGTACAGGCTGCTAATTTAAAGGCAATGCAGTACGATTATGACGGTGCAATTGCACAGATTCAGTCAATACCTGGCTATGCAGATAATGAAACATATGTTAGCTGCATTCAAAGCTATGAGAGTTTGAAATCACAGGCTGTACAGTGGACAGATTATGATAAGATTACACATATCTTTTTCCATAGTCTTATTGTTGACAGTGAGCTTGCATTTGAAAGCTATAAGAGCAGTGATTATGATCAGGTAATGACAACTATCGAAGAATTTAAAGATATAATGCAGTCTATGTATGACAAGGGTTATGTTTTGATAAGCCTTCATAAGATTGCAAAGATGGAAACGCAGCCAGACGGCACCATGCAGATGGTGCAGCAGCCAATTTATCTTCCGAGAGGAAAAAAGCCATTTGTACTTTCCGAAGACGATGTATGCTATTATGAGTATATGACAGGAACTGGATTTGCGACAAAGCTCTGTCTTGATGAAAACGGTAAGGTTGTAAATGAGTATGTTGAGCGTGATGGAAGCGTATCATATGGTTCTTATGACGTTTTGACTGTTTTAGAGGATTTTATTGAAACACATCCTGACTTTTCTTATCAGGGTTCAAAGGGTATTCTGGCATTTACGGGATATGATGGTATTTTAGGCTATCGCACAAGTGATTTCTGGTACAATGAAAATTGTGACTATTACGTTTCTACACCTGCAAACGATAAAGAAAAGCGCGAAGATCATACGTCACCAAATGAAAATATTGAGCAGGACAAGCAGACAGCACGAGAAGTTGCACAGGCAATTCGCGATCTGGGCTGGGAGCTTGCCAGCCACAGCTGGGGTCATCTGAATATGACAAGTACAAGCTATGAACATCTTGTATGGGACACAGATATGTGGGAGCGCGAAGTAGAATCTATAATCGGAGATACAGATATTATTTTATATCCGTTAGGAGCAGATGTAGGAGACTGGAGACCATCACAGTATACATTTGAAAATGAAAAATTCAAAAAGCTCTGGGATGTAGGCTTTAGATATTTCTGCAACGTAGACAGTACTCAGTACTGGCTGCAGTATGGCTCAAATTACATGCGTCAGGGCCGCCGCAACATGGATGGTCAGATGATGTTTAAGCAGATGGTTTATCCAGAGAAGGTACTCACAAGTGATCTGTTTGACGTATATGATGTCTTTGACAGACGCAGACCGCTTCCTGTAAATGGAATAACAGTGCCAGAAGATTTTGATCTGCAGGCACTTGCCGATTCGCTTGGAATGAGTGACCGTATAATAAATTGAACTAACATGAGCGCCATCGGGGACAGGGACGCCGCGGCAATTGCTTTTTTAATGCCACCGTCCCTGTCCCCAGTGGCAGAAGGAGGAAAAAACATGTATATCATAGCAGGTCTGGGCAACCCAACCGCACAGTATAGAGGAACAAGACATAACGTTGGCTTTGAGGTTATTGATTACCTTGCTGACAAATACAATATTGATGTAACAACAAAAAAATTTAAGGGCTTAATTGGAACAGGCGCGATTGAGGGACAAAAGGTTGTTCTAGTAAAGCCTCAGACCTTCATGAATTTAAGCGGAGAGTGTATTCAGGAGGTCATGAATTACTACAAAACAGATATCTCTGATTTAATTGTAGTATATGATGATATTAACCTAGAGCCAGGACAGCTTCGCGTGCGTGGTAAAGGAAGTGCAGGCGGTCATAATGGTATGAAAAATATCATTCTGCATTGCAATTCACAGGATTTTCCAAGAGTGCGTGTCGGAATCGGAGCAAAGCCGCCAAAGATGGATTTAGCAGACTTTGTACTCAGCCATTTCCAGGGCGAAGAAAAAAAGGCAATGGAAGACGGCTACAAAGAAGCAGCAGATGCAGTATGCTCCTTAATGAACAACGGACTAGAGGCAACCATGAATCATTATAACCAGAAGAAAACAAAATAATGATAAGGAGGGTCAATTGTGGGTATTTTTGCAAATCCGCTGACGGACCTGCTGGAATATGAAGACTTTTCAAGAGATTTTTTGAAGGGAACAGATCCAGTGGGCATGACAGGCTGTATTGACTCCGAGAAGGTGCATTTTATGAGCACCTTTCTTGGAGAGAAAAAAGTGCAGCTTGTTGTGACGTACAATGAACAGCGGGCAAGGGAAATTGAAGAAGATTATAAATTATTTTGCAGTCAGGTCTATGTGATTCCACCGCGTGACCTGATCTTTTTTAGCGCAGATCTGCAGGGAAATGCCATCATTGCAGAGCGCATGAAGGCATTTGCAGCACTTTATCAAAACGAGGCGAAGGTTATCATCACGACAATGGATGCGCTCATGAGCGCGGCAGTGCCGTTTGAACAGCTGATGAGTCATGTGATAAAGCTAAAAGAAGGTGATGAGCTTGATCTTGAAAAGCTAAAGCATGACCTGACTGTGATGGGATATGAGCGTGTAGGACGTGTGGAGGAGCCAGGACAGTTTACTGTTCACGGAGGTATTGCTGATGTATATCCATTGACAATGGAGGTTCCGGTTAGAATCGAGCTTTGGGGAGATGAAATAGATACGATTCGCTGCTTTGAACCGCAGAGCCAGCGCTCAATGGATCAGATCGAGTGCGTATCTGTTTTTCCAGCGGCAGAGGTGATCGCAGATGATACGGCAAGACGGCGTGCTGTGGGAATGATTCAAAATGAGCTTGAGAGTCAGTTAGCTGTCTTTAAAAAAGCAAAGGAGCCAGACAAGGCGAAGCGTCTTCGTGAGGAGACAAACCGCATATTAGAGGCACTTGGCGAAGATGTTGTATTAGAGGCACCAGACAGCTATATAAGCTATTTTTATCCGCGCACTGTTCAACTTTCTGAATATTTTGATGAGAAGAACACGTTAGTTTTCCTTGATGAGCCGATGCGTCTTAAAGAGCGCGGTGATGGTGTGCAGGCTGAGTTTGAGGAAAGCATGAAAAATCGTCTGGAGCAGGGCTTTCTTTTGCCAGGTCAGACAGCGCTTTTAACACCGGCAAAACATGTGCTTGCTGCTTTTGAGCGCGGTCAGGTTGCAGCACTGTCTTCACTTGACAGCCGCCTGGCTGACTTTACGGTGGTAAACAGCTACGCAGTAAATGTTCAGAACATGAACACATACCGTGAAGGTTTTGAACTTTTGATCAAGGATTTGACACACTGGAAGAAAGAAAAGTACCGAATTGTTCTTTTGTGTCCGTCAAGAACTCGCGCAAACCGCATTGTCAATCAGCTTATAGAGTATGATCTTTTGGCATATTACAGCGAGGACGAGGATAAAAAGATAAATCCAGGTGAGATCATGGTTACTTACGGAAATCTTCACCGTGGCTTTTTATATCCGATGCTAAAATTTGCTGTTATCACAGAGAGCGATATCTTTGGTGTTAAGAAAAAGAAAAAAGAAAAAAAGAGCCACTATCAGGGTCAGCGAATAAGTGATTTTGCGCAGCTAAAGCCTGGTGATTATGTGGTGCATGAAAATTATGGACTGGGAATTTATCGCGGAACAGAGCGACAGATTGTGGATAAGGTAACAAAAGATTATATTAAGATAGAATATGGTGATGGCGGAAAGCTGTATTTTCCAGTCACACAGCTTCATATGATCCAAAAGTATGCTGATTCAGAGTCTAAGCAGCCAAAGCTTAACAAATTGAACGGCCAGGAGTGGACAAAAACAAAAAGCCGTGTTCAAAAAGCAGTCAACAACATTGCAAAGGAGCTTGTGGAGCTTTATGCAGTGCGCCAGAGTGGTCACGGTTATCAGTATGGAGCAGACACTGTATGGCAGAAAGAATTTGAAGAGCTTGTACCATTTGATGAGACAGCAGATCAGCTTGCAGCAATTGATGCGACAAAAGCTGATATGGAAAGCACGAAAATCATGGACCGCTTAGTGTGCGGTGATGTAGGCTACGGAAAAACAGAGATTGCCATCAGAGCTGCCTTTAAGGCTGTGCAGGACAGTAAGCAGGTCGTATTTCTTGTGCCGACAACTATTCTTGCTCAACAGCATTACAATACATTTGTTGAGCGAATGAAGGACTATCCAATTCGAATTGAACTTTTATCACGCTTTCGCACGTCAGCGCAGATCAAGGCATCACTTGAGCGCTTAAAAAAGGGTCTTGCCGATATTGTAATAGGAACGCATCGTGTGCTGTCAAAGGATGTTGTATTTAAAGATCTAGGCCTTTTGATTATTGATGAGGAACAGCGCTTTGGTGTCGCACACAAGGAAAAGATTAAGCAGCTTAAAAAAGACGTTGACGTGCTGACACTAACGGCAACACCGATTCCGAGAACACTTCATATGAGTATGATAGGCGTGCGCGATATGAGTGTGTTAGAGGAAGCACCGTATGAGAGAAGACCGATTCAGACATATGTAATGGAAATGAATTGGGAAATGGTTCGCGAAGCAATAAACAGAGAGCTTGCCAGAGACGGACAGGTTTATTATGTGTATAATCGTGTCAAGGATATTGATCAGATTACGGCACAGATAGCAAAGCTTGTGCCAGATGCAAATGTTGCCTTTGCACATGGTCAAATGTCAGAGCGTCAGCTAGAACAAATCATGATGGACTTTGTTAACGGTGATATAGACGTGCTTGTTTCCACAACTATTATAGAGACAGGCTTAAACATTCCAAACGTAAATACTATTATCATCCACGATTCTGACCGCTACGGACTTGCACAGCTGTATCAGCTAAGAGGACGTGTAGGCCGTTCAAACCGCACTGCCTATGCTTTTATAATGTATCAGCGAAACAAGATTTTAAAAGAAGAGGCTGAAAAGCGTCTTCAGGCAATTCGTGAGTATACTGATCTTGGTTCAGGTATTAAGATAGCCATGCGTGATCTGGAAATTCGAGGCGCTGGAAATTTGCTTGGCAGTGAGCAGCACGGGCATATGGAAGCAGTTGGCTATGATTTGTACTGCAAGATGTTAAATATGGCTGTCAAAAAAGAAAAGGGTGAGCTTGAGATGGAGGAAACCTTTGAAACAACGGTGGACATTCCAATCAGCGCTTACATTCCAGACAGCTATATACGGAACGAAGAAGACAGGATGGAAATCTACAAGCGTATTGCAGCAGTCGAGACAGAGGAAGAGTCAATGGATATGATCGACGAGCTTATCGACCGTTTTGGAAGTGTTCCAAAGCCAGTCACCAATTTGCTTGAGGTGTCAATCCTTCGTGCGGATGCGCATTCTCTCTATATTAAAGAAATCAAGTCCTCGTCAACAGAGATTCGCCTGTTCATGCATCCAAGAGCAAAATTTGACACGATGCGTGTGCCAGATCTGATACAGTCTTACCGAGGTGCACTTCGTCTGCTTGACAAAGACAATCCTTATTTCTTATTGAGGGCAGGAGATGGCGCAGTCAAAGAAAAAACGCTGACATTGAAAACATTGAAAAAACTGTTAAGCGATATAAAAACGTTGATTGTTTCATAAAATCATGCTAAAATGAAAAGCAAAGTTCACGAGGCGCCCGATAAAGAAGATGCACTTCGGAGCGTTGATAGAGAATATAGAAATAGAGTGAGGTAAATTTATGAACCGAATTATGAAGTATGCAGCAGCAGCCCTCGCAGCAGCTACTGCCGTTAGTACATTAGGCGGATGCGAACAGTTAGAGAAAAAGGCACCAGAGGATACAGTTGCTGTTTCATTTGGCGATACAAATATCATGCTGGATGAGGTTACTTATATGATACGTTCCATGGAGTATACCTATGAATCCTATTTTGGATCAAACATCTGCGGCAACGATATGGGCGATGGTTCAGGCATGACAGTCGGTGATTATATCAAGCAGATGTCTCTGTCACAGCTTCGCCAGACACTTGTATTAAATGAGTATGCAAAGAAAAATGGCATTGAGTTAAGTGATGATCAAAAAGCAAAGGTAGATGAGGCAATTGAAAAGCTTCAGACAGAATCAGAGGATTATCTGGATGCAGTCGGCGCAACAGATGAGCTGATTGAAAAGACATATACAGAGAATGCAATTGCCAATCTTGTTTATATGGATCTTGTTGCTGATGTTGATACGACAGTTGGTGATGATGAGTTCCTTCGCAAAAAGATTGCATATGTAAAGCTGACGCCAAGTGAACTGACAGAGACGACAGCAGCCAATGAGGCAACTACAGAAGTGTCAAGTGATGAAGACAGCAGCGAAGAGGCATCTTCTATAGAGAATACAGAAGCAGAATCAGAAAGTGCATCCAAGGATGTAACGACTTCCACAGAAGAAGCAAGCAGTGAAAAAGCATCAACTGAGGCAGTATCAACTGAGGAAGCATCAAGCGAGAATGTTTCGGAACTTTCCTCTGAGGCATCCACTGAAGATTCAACTGAGGCAGAAACACTTTCAGAAGAAGAGCAGGAACGTCAGGATGCGATGAACGATGTAGCAGACAAGATCCTTAAGGAATTTGAGGAAGGAAATGATGCAGCAGACTTTATCAGTGATTATCAAAATGACAGTCACTTTACTGCAACAAATTCTGAGATTTCCATTAGTGAGGATGGAACTGCTGTATATAATGCAGCTGCATGGGCACTGGCAACAGACGAATGCACTGTATATAGAAGCGATGACGGCAGCATCTACATCATCCGCTGTCTTGATGATAACGATGAGGAAGCACGTCAGAGTGCCATAGATTCAGAGATCGAAAGCAGAAAGACAGCATTGTTCTCAGAGAAATATGCCGAGATTCAGGACGATTCTTCCAAGTTTAAGGTAGATGAGGATGTGATTGACACAATCCGCTTTACAACTCCGGTTTACGTAGCACCAAGCGAGGAAGAAACATCAGAAAGTGAAACTAGTGGTGAGGAAACCTCAGAAAGTGAAACTGGCGAGAAAGAATCAACAAAAGAAGAAAAATCAAGTGAGTCTGATGAGTCAGAGGAAGTGGTAAGTGAAGCTTCTTCAGAGGAAGAGAGTAAATAATTAAGAGCCGCCTAATATCGGGAAAGGCACAGTAAAGTGTCATTTTCCCGATTGCAGGTGGCTTTTTTGGCGAAAAACGCGCTCTCTTTCTTAATCGTTATCCCGATTTCACTTGACATCTCGTAATAATTTTGTTATAATGCCCCTCGAAGTGTAATAATTTTGTAATATTTAGTAATAGTTCACTCGTGAATTGTTACTGTGAAACTAGCGAGGGAGTGCAAGCTTACTCGCTCGCAGATAAGAATGTAAAGAGATTTTATAAAGAAAGGCTTGGTATATATGAAGATCAAAGGAAACAGATTTGTTACGTCAATCTTAGCAGCGTCTATGCTGTCTGGTACATTTTTTGTTCCGGCATCCGCAGGTGAGCTTGAGGGTGAGAGCGCAATCGCAGGCATGGCTGTTACATTGAATAACTACTACGCAGGAGAGGAAACTCCGGATGAGGCAATCTTAGATTATCTTGTTCCTAAGGCTCAGGCAACATCTGAGGCTGAGAGTGAGACAGAAACCGAAGAGCCAAAAACCGTTATGGCCGCTACTGTTGCTGTCACTTCAGATGCTTCTAATGTAGGACTGGTAAGCGCAGCAGGTTACTTAAACGTGCGTGAACAGCCATCCACAGGCAGTGTAACAGTCGGAAGACTTTTCAGTAACTGCCAGGTTAACATCAAAAGTTCCGTAAACAACAGCGAAGGCAGCTGGTATCGTATCACTTGCGGCGATGTAGAAGGTTATGTAAGCGCAGCCTACGTATTAGTTGGCACAGCAGCCAAGACTGCTGAGGACAATATCCAGAACCGCTATGCAGTTGTTACAGCAGATCAGTTAAATGTTCGCGACAGTGCATCTGACAGCGCAAATGTTGTTGGAACTGTATACAAGGATGAAGAGTACGCAATCATCGAGGATCAGGGTGATTTCGTAAAGATACATATTGCAAATGATGAGGTTGGATATGTTTCAAAGTCCGGCATCACCATTAAGACTCAGTTCGCTCAGGCTCAGAAGGTAGACAATGAATTTGTATCTCAGGAGCTGGAGAACTTCATGATCGATATCAACTACTCCAGAAACGTATACGAGCAGGCAATGGCAGAGGGAACAGGCGAAGGCTACTATCGTGCATATGCAGCTATCGTTTATGCAGCAGAGCTTCTTGGTTACTACAGCGAATTTGCAGCAGATTCTGGATTAGAAGATCTGGCAGCAACCTCAAAGCAGGAGCAGGAAAGCGCACTTGCACTTGCAGATGCAGCATATAAGTTAGCATCAGATTCTGGCTACTTTACTCAGGTTGCAGAATCAGTAGCATCAAGCGAGGCAGCAGCAGAATCCTCCGCAGCAGCAGAGTCTGTACAGGAAACTCAGACACAGCCATCAACAGATGCATCTTCTGAGGGAAATACAACAAGTAATACAGCTGAGACAACAGCACCAAGCAGCTCAGCATCTGATGAAACCATAAGTGTAGAAGTTCCGACTGCAGCATCTGTAACAGGCATTGAGGCTTGCTATCAGGGCGGTACAAAGTATGTGGGTGATGTTGTCTACACCGCAGAATTGTTTGTAAGAGTAAGCTACAGCGATGGAACTGTAAAGGATATTTACGACGGATGGTATTCACCACAGGTAGGTATGACCTTAAAGCAGGAGGGCTATAATGTTGTAACCATGTATTATGGTGATTTTAGCTCCAACCTTGAAGTATATGCAAACCCGGCACCGGAAACTCAGCCGGCAGCACCAGAGACACAGCCAGCGGCACCAGAGACACAGCCGGCAGCTCCAGCGCCAGCCCCAGAGACTCAGCCAGCGGCACCGGAGACTCAGCCGGCAGCACCGGCACCAGCACCAGCTCCAAGCGGTAATGGACAGTCTATCGTAGACTATGCAATGCAGTGGGTAGGACAGTGTAATTATGTATGGGGCGGTACAAACCTGACACCAGGAGGCGGTGTTGACTGTTCTGGATTTACCATGAACGTATACGCAGCATTCGGTATCAGCCTTCCGCACTACTCCGGCGAACAGATCAACTATGGACAGGCTGTATCATACGAGCAGCTGCAGCCAGGTGATCTTATCTGCTTCTCAGGCCATGTAGCAATCTATATCGGCGGCGGGATCATTGTTCAACCAGCAAGGGCAATCTCTGCCATCGTAGTAGATAATGTATTCTATAACAAGCAGCCGATCGGATATCGTCGTCTTGTATAAATAATTAAAATTCAAGGCCGTCTGTCAGAGTTGACAGGCGGTCTTATTTTCGTGTATTATAACCGTAAGAAACGAAGACATTAACAGTTAACGTTAACTGGGAAAGAAGGTAATATTGCATGAGACGTGATAAAGTCAATTACTATCTGGATCTGGCAGAGATCGTATCCCAACGAGGAACCTGCCTTAGACGCCGCTACGGTGCTGTTATCGTAAAAAATGATGAGGTGGTATCTACTGGCTATGTTGGTTCCCCGCGAGGACGCAAAAACTGTACTGATTTAGGTTTTTGTATCCGACAGAAACTTCAGATTCCAAGGGGTGAGCGCTATGAATTGTGCAGAAGCGTTCACGCTGAGGCAAATGCCATAATCAGTGCATCAAGAGATCAGATGATCGGAAGCTCTTTATATTTGACAGGAGTAGAAGCAGATACAGGTGAATATGTAAAAAATTCCAACAGCTGCTCCATGTGTAAGCGAATGATCATAAATGCAGGTATCGAGACTGTATATGTGCGTGATGATAAAGATAATTACCGAGTCGTAAAGGTAGCAGACTGGATTGAAAAGGATGAATCACTAGAGGGCACATTCGGGTACTAAGCAAAACATGAAATTTGGCTAATTTCATCTTGATTTTCGACAGGCGGTCATATATAATTAGGGGTGGTGTCCATGCGGCAGATTTGTTCGTGTGCGTTTGGCAGAAAAGACTGCAAGAAGCGTAAAGGCACCATGAAACCTAGGCTGGCGAAGCAAATGGTAAAAGGGCTTCGTCTGTGTGAGAATGTCACAACAACAGGAAGGAAAAGACAAATGATACATCAGCAATACGAAGTAGATGACCATCTTCATGAAGAATGCGGCGTGTTCGGCATTTACGACATGGATGGCAATGACGTAGCGTCGACTATTTATTATGGTCTTTTTGCTCTGCAGCACAGAGGTCAGGAGAGTTGCGGTATCGCGGTAAGCGACACTAGCGGTCCCAAAGGACTAGTACTGAGTCATAAAGGAATGGGTCTGTGCAACGAGGTGTTTACCCCGGAAGACTTAGAGTCAATGAAAGGAAACATCGGTGTAGGCCACACCAGATACTCGACGGCAGGTAGTTCTACGAGAGAGAATGCACAGCCGCTTGTATTAAACTACATCAAAGGAACACTAGGCCTGGCACATAATGGCAACCTGATCAATACGCCGCAGCTACGCCAGGAGCTTGCAAGAACAGGTGCAATCTTTCAGACGACAATCGATTCTGAGATTATCGCGTACATGATTGCAAGAGCCAGAGTTGAACAGCCGACCGTACAGGCAGCTGTCGCAGAGGCGATGAAAAAAATCAAGGGAGCGTATTCACTTGTTGTCATGAGTCCGAGAAAGCTCATTGGAGCAAGAGATCCATATGGCTTTAGACCGCTGTGTATCGGAAAGCGTGGCAATGCCTATATACTGGCATCAGAAAGCTGTGCACTTGACACTATCGGTGCTGAATTTGTCCGTGACGTAGAGCCGGGCGAGATCGTCACCATCACACAAAAAGGAATTGAATCAAACCGAAGCATGTGTATCCCAAAGGAGCAGCATGCAAGATGTATTTTTGAATATATTTATTTTGCCAGACCAGATGCCTATATTGATGGCGTAAGTGTATATGAGAGCCGTCTGATTGCAGGACGTTCTCTTGCAAAGCATCACCCAGTTAATGCTGATCTTGTTGTCGGTGTTCCGGAGTCTGGTAATGTCGCAGCTATGGGTTATGCGATGGAGAGCGGCATTCCGTATGGCATGGCATTTGTAAAGAACAGCTATGTCGGCAGAACCTTTATCAAGCCAAAGCAAAGCAGCCGCGAGTCAAGTGTTCGCATTAAGCTGAACGTACTTACAGAGGCTGTAAAGGGAAAGCGTGTCATCATGATTGATGACTCAATCGTGCGTGGAACCACAAGTGACCGTATTGTAGGTATGCTTCGTGAGGCAGGTGCAAAGGAAGTTCATGTAAGAATCTCCTCACCGCCGTTCTTGCATCCGTGTTACTTTGGAACTGATATTCCATCTGAGGATCAGCTGATTGCTCACAACAGAAGTGTAGATGAAATCTGTAAGATTATCGGAGCTGATTCCCTCGCATACTTAGACGAGGAATGTCTGTATGAAATGTCAAAGGGACTTGGCATTTGTACTGGATGCTTCAATGGCAAATATCCGCTGGATCCGCCGACAGAGGACATCCGCGGCGACTATCAAAAGTAAAAAGATATAGAAGAAAGGTTGGTTTACTATGGCAACAGATCGTTATACAAGCCCACTTTCCGAGCGCTATGCCAGCAAGGAAATGCAATATATTTTTTCACAGGATAAGAAGTTTACCACATGGAGAAAGCTGTGGATCGCACTTGCAGAGAGCGAGAAGGAGTTGGGATTAAATATTACAGACGAGCAGATCGCTGAGCTTAAAGAGCATCAGAATGATATCAATTATGATGTTGCAAAGGCGAGAGAGAAGGAAGTTCGTCACGATGTTATGTCTCACGTTTATGCATATGGTGTACAATGTCCAAAGGCAAAGGGTATCATCCATCTGGGTGCAACCAGTTGCTATGTAGGTGACAACACTGATATGATCATCATGCGTGAGGGACTGCAGCTTGTAAAGAAGAAGTTAGTCAATGTCATTGCTGAGCTGGCAAAGTTTGCAGACCGCTACAAGGCGCTGCCGACACTGGCATTTACTCATTTCCAGCCGGCACAGCCAACCACAGTCGGAAAGCGTGCAACGCTTTGGATGATGGAGCTTGTGCAGGATTATGAGGATATCTGCTATGTAATCGATTCCTTAAAGCTTCTTGGCTCTAAGGGAACAACAGGTACACAGGCATCCTTCATGGAGCTGTTTGACGGTGACCATGCAAAAATCAGAAAACTGGATCAGATGATCGCAGATAAGATGGGCTTTGCCGGTGTATATCCTGTTTCTGGACAGACCTACTCCCGTAAGGTAGACAGCCGTGTATTAAATGTACTGGCTGGGATTGCAATGAGTGCACATAAGTTTACAAACGATGTGCGTCTTCTGCAGCACTTAAAGGAGGTAGAGGAACCATTTGAGAAGCATCAGATCGGTTCTTCTGCAATGGCATATAAGAGAAATCCAATGAGAAGTGAGCGTATTGCTTCTTTGGCAGACTATGTGATCTCAGATGCTATGAATCCGATGCTTGTCGCTTCAACTCAGTGGTTTGAGCGTACACTTGACGATTCTGCAAACAAGAGAATCAGTATTCCAGAGGGCTTTTTGGCAATCGATGGTATTCTTGATCTGTATCTGAATATCGTAGATGGAATGGTTGTTTATGAGAAGGTAATTCACAAGCATCTGATGGCAGAGCTTCCATTTATGGCAACAGAGAATATCATGATGGATGCAGTAAAGGAAGGCGGAGACCGTCAGGAGCTGCATGAGAAGATCCGCCAGCTGTCCATGGAGGCTGGACGTAATGTCAAGGTAAACGGTCTTGACAACAACCTGCTTGATTTGATTGCAGCAGATGATACATTCCACCTGACAAAAGAGCAGCTGCAGCAGTGCATGAATCCAGAGCGTTACACAGGACGTTCTAAGGAGCAGGTAGAGGATTTCCTCGCAGAAGTAATAAATCCAATCCTTGCTAAGAACAAGGAAGACCTTGGTATGACAGCAGAGATTAACGTATAAGAAAGGTAAGGTAACTGATATGGCAAGAGCAATTGTAGGCGCCAATTGGGGCGACGAGGGCAAAGGTAAAATTACTGATATGTTAGCACAGGAGTCTGACATTGTAATCCGTTTCCAGGGCGGAAGCAACGCTGGACATACAATTATCAACAATTATGGAAGATTTGCAATGCACCTTCTTCCGTCCGGCGTGTTCTCACAGCACACTGTAAATATCATTGGAAATGGTGTTGCACTGAACATTCCGTATTTTATAAAGGAGTTAAACAGCTTAACTGAGCAGGGCGTTCCGAAGCCAAACATTATGGTTTCTGATCGTGCACAGATCCTGATGCCATATCATGTAGCATTGGATACCTACGAGGAAGAGCGTCTGGCAGGAAAGTCCTTTGGTTCCACACGTTCCGGTATCGCTCCGTTCTACTCTGATAAGTATGCAAAGATTGGCTTCCAGGTAAGCGAGCTGTTCGGAGATATGGACGAGTTAAAGGAAAAGTGCGAGCGCATCTGCACCTTAAAGAATGTTATGCTTGTTCATCTGTACCACAAGGATCCATTAAATGCAGATGAGATTTTCAATACACTTATGGAATACAAGGAGATGATCGCTCCTTACGTAGCAGATACAGGACTTTACCTGCATCAGGCAATCAAGGAAGGAAAGAAGATTCTGTTAGAGGGACAGCTTGGTACCTTAAAGGATCCAGATCATGGTATCTACCCGATGGTAACTTCTTCCTCTCCATTAGCAGCATACGGCGCAATCGGCGCAGGTATCCCGCCATATGAGATCAATGAGATCACAACAGTTGCAAAGGCATATTCTAGTGCAGTAGGCGCAGGTGCATTTGTCAGCGAGATCTTCGGTGAGGAGGCTGATGAGCTTCGTAAGCGCGGTGGTGATAAGGGTGAGTTTGGTGCTACCACAGGCCGTCCGAGACGTGTGGGATGGTTTGATGCAGTTGCAACAAGATATGGCTGCCGTGTGCAGGGAGCAACAAGCGTTGCACTTACAGTACTTGACCCGTTAGGCTACTTAAAGGAGATTCCGATGTGCGTAGGCTATGAGATCGACGGCGTTGTAACAAAGGATTTCCCAACCACTCAGAAGCTTGAGAAGGCAAAGCCGGTATACAAGGTACTGCCAGGCTGGAACTGCGATATCCGCGGAATCCGCAATTACGAGGATCTGCCAGAGGCTTGCCGCAACTATATCGACACCATCGAGCAGGAGATTCAGGTTCCGATTACACTCGTATCAAACGGACCGGGAAGAGAAGAGATCATCCACAGAGAGTCAAAGTTAAAGTAATATTTACAAATAAAAAGAGCAGGCAGGGCATTGTGATATGTACCCAGTTTTCTGGACACCGGGTCAAAATTGAATAATTAAGCTTCC
>OGRR01000607.1_pt1 | contig 28940 bp, 25 predicted proteins | sample 1553511 | NCBI WGS metagenome assembly OGRR01 (sample SAMEA2580040, study PRJEB22360) | human gut metagenome | biome: human gut; feature: human-associated habitat; material: faeces | place: Denmark | collected 2008/2010 | reverse complement strand
ATGATAGGGGTCTCCAAAACCTTTGGTGGGAGTTCGATTCTCTCATCCCCTGCTCCTTAGGAGCCTGAAAGCCTTTAAAATCAAGGCATTCAGGCTCTTTTGTTTTGTCCAAAAAGGAGGTTGCACGTCAAAGATTTCTTCCCCCGGTATGATTGCAAATTAGAACATTTTGAGCAAGAGATGGAAATGAATTACGATGAATTTGTGTCATATTTATTAAAGAAATATGGACCAGCTAAATATGATTATTTTACAAGGCATCATTACTGATATAGATGGTGAAGAAATATTTTCGGAAGTGACTATTCAATTTGCAAATTGTAAGAAAGTCATTTATAGAAATCAGATTGATAAAGGAGATTATCATAAGGAAATAAGGAACATTAAAGAGAACCTTGCTTCCGATACATATAGTAATGTGATAATAAAATCTGTATATAATCGTTTAGTAGTAGAGTGAGGCTAAGAAACAAGGCGAAGCCGATACGCCGTAGGGAAGTTTTTGACGGAGCGTTTATAGATCGCTAACAAAAATTTATTAAGGAGTGTTGATATGTGTCAGGCTGTACAGGAAATGTGTGATGATGCAAGAGCAGATGGCAGAACACAGGGGGTACAGAGGGCGAAAGTATTGGGCTTCAGAAACAGGCGCTGCTTACCGCACAGAAAATGCTCAAAGAAAGCAGATTTACACTGGAAGATATCTCTAATTTTTTCGGGTTGCCGCTGGATGAGATAAAGAAATTACAAATGAAATAACATTCTTAGAATTATGTAAACAAAACCAAGGGATTGCCACCAAGCAATCCCCTGAAATATTTCATATGAAATTATAAAATTATTTCGCTTCAGCTTCAGCGCCTTCAGCGTCCTCATCCTCTTCCGGAGCTGCCTCATACTCACCGATATGAACAACAACTGCATCCTCAGGAGTGATGAAGTGGACGTGTTTGCCTTCCGGGATCGGGAGGTCTTTTACATGGATATCACGGACGTCTGCAGGATAGCCGTTGAAGTCGATGACGATGGTGTCAAGAAGGTTGGACGGATCTGCTTTGTAGTGAATCTCTTCCATCTCCTGCTCAACGATACCCTGAACCATGTCGGTGTGCTCCAGTTTAACAGCGACTGTTGTGGAAACCTTCTCACCGGCTACCAGTGCCTGGAAATCCAGAGCCATCAGCTGTTTTTCAATTGGATTATAGTCAATATTTTTTACCAGGGCATCAACTTTTTCGCCTTCGATGTCCAAGTAAACCTGTGTACCTTCTTTATTTGCTTTAATGAATTTGGCTGCCTCGGCACCGTTAAACTGAAGTGCTACAGGCTCTTTCATTTCTTTTCCACTAAGAATTCCTGTGACGTAACCCTCACGTCTTAATTTTTTAGCTTTTACATTCGGGTTTCTTTTCTCTGCTTTCAATGTGATCATGTCAAATTCCTCCTCCTGATGCATGGATTCCGGTAATGTTGCTGTTCGCGCTGTTCGCAGTAACACGAATTCTGCATTTCTTTTCTGACTGGGATTATTATAGCACTTCTCGGACGAGGTGGCTAACAAAAAGTTAGAAAATTTAAGAACAATATTTTGTATTGTTTAACTTATGTACAAAACTTCAAGGGTAAAATTAGACAAAAACAAAGCATATATTTGAGATTTTACAGAAAAAATTAAAATAACATAAAAAATTGCACAAATTAAGTGATCATAAAAGCCTGAAAGTTGGCATTTATCTGGAAGAGAGGCAAGTATTAAATATGAATATTCTATTTTTATTTGATTCAGATATGCGAGGAGACGGGAAATATCCATATTGCTGACATATTGGAGAGAGCTGTTGTGATCAATGTAATAAAAATTGGAAGATATGATGCAGGACAGAGATGACGGCGAAAGAAGGTGGCAACATAACACGATGGGTATTTTACTCTGGAGAAAGAATTTAACGGAATTGCATATAATTTCTGAAACAATTTAACATACAATTCACAAAGCTTTATCTCAATCACGATATCTGAACAGCCGGAAAAATCCTATACTACAAACTATGTGAGCGAGAGAAGAGAAAGGAGATAAATAATGTCAGAAATTGCACTTAGAAATGTATGTAAGCAATTTGATTCGGAGCATTACGGTGTGAAGGATTTTAATCTTGATATACATGATAAAGAGTTTGTGATCTTTGTAGGTCCGTCCGGATGTGGAAAATCCACCACTTTGCGTATCATCGCAGGCTTGGAGGAGATCACAGACGGTGAGCTGTGGATCGACGGTGAGCTTTCCAATTATCTGGAACCGAAGGAGAGGGGAATGTCCATGGTGTTCCAGAACTATGCCTTATATCCGAACATGACAGTTTATGGAAATATGGCATACGCCCTGAAGATCCGTAAGCTTCCGAAGGATGAGATCGACAGAAAGGTCCATGAGGTGGCAAAGATCCTGGAGATCGACCAGCTTCTTGACCGGAGGCCGGCGGCTCTTTCCGGCGGTCAGAAACAGCGAGTTGCCATTGGAAGTGCAATTATTCGGAAGCCGAAAGCCTTTCTCATGGATGAGCCCCTTTCCAACCTGGATGCAAAGCTCCGTGCTCAGATGCGTGTGGAGCTTGTGAAATTACATAAACAGCTGGACACCACCATTATTTATGTAACGCACGACCAGACAGAGGCCATGACTCTTGGGACTAAGATCGTGGTCATGAAGGATGGTCTGATCCAGCAGGTGGGAGCGCCGCAGAGTATTTATGACAATCCGGTAAATCTTTTCGTGGCAGGCTTCCTTGGTTCTCCGTCCATGAACTTTTTCCGGTGTACGGTAAAAGCAGAAGAAAATAATCGCACGGCCCTTCTTCTGGATGATGCCAAAACTGTGAAAAAGGTTTATCTGGACGGAACCAGAGGAAAACAGATCGCAGACAGATATAACGGCAGACACGTGATCCTCGGAATCCGTCCGGAGGATATCTACGAGCTGGACGAGGCGAAAAAGCTTGGTATTGAAAATGAAAGCGTAGATGTAGATGAGCCTGTAGTAAACCGCGAGATGCTGGGAGCGGAAGTGATCCTCTATTTTGATGAGCAGGGCAAAACCCTGGCAGTCCGCTTAAGTCCGGAAAATCAGACACAGGTAGGGGAGAAGGTTTCTCTGTATTTTGATATGGAGAAGGCCCATGTGTTTGATCCGGAGACAGAAGAAAATATTTTTGTGTCATGAATTTATGTCACGGAAAAGCTTGAGTGCAGGCAGATCAGCCTGTAAATAGAATCTGATTATGCAAGGAGGAGAAATAGTTATGGAAAATAACAGCAAAAGCAAGATCACACCGTACTTATATCTGGTGCCTTGTATGCTTATTTTTGGAATTTTTCTGTTTTATCCGTTTGTGAAAACAATTTATTTAAGTCTTTACAAGACCAACAAGATGGGACAGGCAAAGCTGTACGTTGGTCTGGGCAATTATAAAGAGCTGCTTCAGTCAGCATCCTTTATCAACAGTCTGAAGGTAACGCTGATCTTTGTGCTGATCGTTGTGGTCGGCGGCATGCTTCTTGGTCTGATCGCAGCAGTGCTTTGTAACAAGGCGTTTCCGGGAATCCGGGTGTTCAGTACATCCTATGCTCTGCCAATGGCTATTGCATCCAGCTCTGCAGCAATGATCTTTCAGATCATGCTCCACCCGGCAGTAGGTATTGTGAATAAGCTTACCGGCCTGGATATCAACTGGCTGAACGATCCGAACACGGCTCTGATCTGCGTAGCCATTCTTACTGCGTGGCTGAACAGCGGGATCAATTTTCTGTATTTTTCCGCAGGACTCGGAAATATTGATGAGACCATTTATGAGAGAGCTTCTGTGGATGGAGCCAGCAGTGTGCAGCAGTTTTTCAGCCTGACGCTTCCGGGACTTTCCCCGATCATGTTTTACACACTGGTGGTAAATATCATACAGGCATTTCAGTCCTTTGGACAGATCAAGATCCTGACAGAGGGTGGTCCTAATGAGTCTACCAATGTTATTGTTTATTCCATTTACAGGGATGCGTTTTTTAACTACCGCTTCGGAAGTGCGGCAGCCCAGTCGGTTATCCTGTTTGTGATCATCATGATCATCACACTGATCATGTTCCGTATTGAGAAGAAGGGAGTGAATTACTGATGAGCCAGATGGAAAATATGGCAGTCCCGGCAGTGGGAAATATGTCAAAAGAGGAGCTTCTGGAGCTGAAAAAAGCTATGAATGCAAAAGCTCTTGCAAAGAGAAGGACAAGAACAGCACTCCGTGTTACGGCAAATGTGGTGTTTGCAGTTCTGATCCTGCTTCCATTGCTTTATGCCATCAGTATTGCACTGATGCCTTCCAGTGAACTGTTTACTACAGAGTTGAATCTCTTTCCCAAGAATCCGACCTTTTCCAACTTTATCAATGCATTCCGCACCGTTCCACTTCTCCGATTCATATTGAATTCCTTTATCATGGCGGGATGCATTACCATCGGACAGATCATTACCTGTTCTCTTGCTGCTTTTGCGTTTTCTTTCCTGGAATTCAAAGGAAAAGGTATTCTCTTCATGGTTGTGATGGCAACCATGATGGTTCCGGGAGAGGCAACGATCATTTCCAACTACCTGACTGTATCAAGCTGGGGAATGCTGGATACTTATCAGGTACTGATCGTGCCTTACCTTACATCCGCAATGGGAATTTTCCTGTTCCGCCAGTTTTACATGACTTTCCCGATCTCACTGTATGAATCGGCAAAGCTTGATGGCTGCAGCAATCTGAAATTTATCGTAAGGATCCTGCTTCCGCTGACAAAATCCGCTATTGGCGCTATGGCAGTGTATACCTTTATCAACGCATGGAATATGTACATGTGGCCGCTGCTTGTAACAGGCTCCAACAATATGCGGACCGTTCAGATCGGTATCAGTATGCTGGATAGTGTGGATTCACAGTCCATCACCCTGATGATCGCAGGTGTTGTTATGATCATCATTCCGTCCATTTCCATTTTTATCGTTGGACAGAAACAGCTGATCAGAGGAATGTTCTCGGGTGCAGTTAAGGGCTGATATCGGAGCAGGCAGCAACCCTGCAGCATCCTGCTGTAAGGGGAAAAATAATGCAAAAAGATACTGCAAAGTCGTAAGACGGGCAGTTCATCTTATATAAAAAAATGAAAAAAGAGAAAATTTTTCAAGAGGAGAAAAAAGTTATGAAGAAAAAAATCATCGCAGCTTTCCTTACCACAGCAATGACTATCGGTTCTCTTTCCGGAGTAACTGTATTCGCCGCAGATGCCGGCACAGATGAAAAAGTGGAAATGGCAGATGCTTCCGATGTAGACGGAACTACCATTACCTTCTGGCATTCCATGGGTGGTGTCAATGGTGAGGCAATCGATACACTGGTAAAAAAATTCAACGATGAGAATGAATACGGAATTACTGTAGATGCTCAGTATCAGGGTGAATATGATGATTCCCTGAACAAGCTGAAAAGTGCACAGATCGGAAACATGGGTGCGGATCTTGTACAGGTATATGAGATCGGAACAAGATTCATGATCGATTCCGGATGGATCGTGCCTATGCAGCAGATGATCGACGCAGACAGCTACGATGTATCTGAGATCGAGCCGAACCTGGCTGCATACTACACCATCGACAATGAGCTGTACTCCATGCCGTTCAACTCTTCCACACCGATCATGTATTACAACAAGGACATGTTTGATAAAGCAGGCATCACAGAAATTCCGGACAGCCTGGAGGGCATCGGTGAGATCGGACAGGATCTTCTGGACAAAGGCGGCGCAGGCGAGGTAATGTCTCTTGGAATCTACGGATGGTTCTTCGAGCAGTTTATCGGAAAGCAGGGCCTTGAGTATGCAAACAACGGAAACGGACGTAAAGAGGCTGCTACAGCTGTTGCTTTTGACGAGAATGATGCTGCAAAGAATATCCTTACAGCATGGAAGGATCTTAACGACAAGGGCTTCGCACCGGTCGTAGGAAAAGGCGGCGATGCTGGTCTGGCAGATTTCTCAGCAGGAAAATCTGCGATCACTCTTGGCTCCACAGCTTCCCTGAAACAGATCCTTCAGGATGTAAACGGAAAATTTGAGGTTGGTACTGCATACTTCCCGAAGATCAAATCCAGTGACGAGGGCGGTGTTTCCATCGGTGGTGCATCTCTTTGGGCACTGAACAACAATGATCCGAAAAAGCTTCGTGCAACATGGGAGTTCGTGAAATTCCTGATCTCTCCGGAGTCTCAGGCTTACTGGAACGCACAGACCGGATATTTCCCTGTAACTGTAAAGTCTCAGGAAGAGCAGGTATTTAAGGATAATGTTGCAAAATATCCGCAGTTCCAGACAGCGATCGACCAGCTCCATGATTCTTCCGCCGACTATGTAGGCGCTCTGTTAAGTGTATTCCCGGAGGCAAGAGCTACCGTGGAATCCGAGATTGAGAGCATGCTCAACGGAAAAGAGGATGTGGATACAGCTGTGAAAAACATGGCAGATTCCATCAACAAATCCATCGAAGAGTATAACCTGGTGAATGAATAATTCGAAAAGGCGTGGAAACTGAAAAAGAAAAATAAATATATACAGCCAAAAATCCCCGGGTAAGCTCCTGGGGATTTTTGCTATAGTCACGGAAAAAAACATCCTGACAGGAAAATATCAGGAGAAAAATCAGAGGAATCTCTGGACGTAAGAGTATATATTGGCTATAATGATGAAGTTAATATCTACTCCTCAGGAAGGAAGAAAAATCTGTGAATAGAAGTAAAAGAGAAGATTATAAGAGATTTGTGGTATTTTGTCTGGCAAGTCTGATCGTAATCGCACAGGCAGCGATCTTTGCTTATGTATGGTATGATTTTTACAGTGACCTGATCCTGAAGCCATTCTGGAGAAAAGGTAACTGGGTAATGATCCTGATCTATGCGCTGATCTATCTGATGTTTGCCAAGCTTTACGGAGGTCTGAAGGTAGGCTATCTGAAGCGTATCGATGTATTTTATTCATTGACGCTGGCAACGATCTGTACCAATGTTGTGACGTATTTTCAGATCACACTGATCAACAGATGGTTTATGTCGGCCAGACCGGTGATCGAAATGACCGGAGTCCAGCTTGTTGTGACGGTACTGTGGATCTGGGGCTCCAGGTATATTTACTCCAGACTGTACGGAGCCAGAAGGCTGCTGGTAATCTACGGAGACCGTGATCCCGGTGATGTGATCCACAAGATGAACACCCGAAAGGATAAATACGATATCAGCGGTAAGGTTCATATCCGTGAGGGCGAAGAGAAGATCCATGCCATGATGGAAGATTATGAAGGCGTGATCATCTGGGATCTTCCGTCCCAGATCCGAAACAGGTATCTGAAATACTGTTTTTCTCATTCCATCCGCTGCTATATGAGCCCGAAGATTTCCGATATCATCCTGCTTGGAACAGACAGGATCCATCTGTTTGATACGCCGCTTCTGATGTGCAGGAATCAGGGACTTTCCATGGAGCAGCGTGCAGCCAAGAGAGTTCTGGATATCATTGTTTCCGGACTTGGGATCATCGTATCCTCACCCATCATGCTGATCATTGCCATTGCGGTGAAGGCTTATGACGGCGGTCCGGTATTTTATCTCCAGGATCGTCTTACCTATCAGGGAAAGGAATTCCGCATCCGGAAATTCCGAAGCATGTGTGTGGATTCCGAGAAGAACGGAGCGCGTCTTGCGTCTAAGCACGATTCCCGTATCACACCGGTAGGACATGTTCTGCGTAACCTGCATCTGGATGAGCTTCCCCAGCTGTTTAACGTGTTTATGGGTGATATGTCTCTTGTAGGTCCACGTCCGGAACGAGATGTGATCATGCAGGAATATGAGCAGGAAATCCCGGAATTCCACTATCGTCTTAAGGTAAAAGCCGGACTGACCGGTTATGCTCAGGTATATGGCAAATATAACACCACACCGTATGATAAGCTGAAGCTGGATCTGTTTTATATTGAAAATTATTCATTCCTTCTGGATATCAAGCTTCTGTTTATGACTGTAAAGATCTTTTTCCAGAAAGAAGTTTCCGAGGGCGTGGATGATAATCAGAAGAACGCTCTTAAGGATTCCGAAGACAAAAAATAAGTAACGAAACGAAATGCGTGTCAGGCTGCGGCAGATCATCCTGACGCGCATTTTGTGGATAGAGAGGACGGAGGTTGTTTTTATGGAAAAGCCGTTGGTTTCCGTAGTGATGCCCGTATATAACGGGGAAAGATATATTGGAAAAGCGATCGAATCAGCACTGGGACAGGAGGTTCCGGTAGAAGTGCTGGTCATTGATGACTGTTCTGCAGACGGCACAGAACTTGCTGTAATGAAATATATGGACAGCGGAAAGATCCGTTATATCCAAAATGAACAGAATATGGGGGCTGCCCGTTCCAGAAACCGGGGCGTAAAGGAAGCCCGGGGAAAATATATCGCATTTCTGGATGCGGATGACTGGTGGGAAAAGGGCAAGCTGAAATCCCAGACAGAGGTTATGGAACAGACCGGCTGTGCGATCTGCTCCACCGGAAGAGAGCTGATGACGCCGGATGGGCGCACTACCGGCAAATATATTCCGGTAAAGGAACGGATCACATACAGGGAGCTTCTGAAGCATAACAGCATCAACTGTTCTTCCGTATTGCTGCGCAGAGAAGATGCACTTGCGTTTCCAATGGAGCATGATGACAGCCATGAAGATTACATTACCTGGCTCCGGATCCTGAGAAAGGGAGGATTTGCAGCAGGGATCAACAGACCTTACCTGAAATACCGGCTCAGTGAAGGGGGGAAATCCAGAAATAAGCTGAAGTCTGCGGCAATGACTTATCAGGTGTATCGGTATGTGGGATATGGTCCGCTGAAGAGTCTGTTTTTCTTTGTTTCCTATGCGCTCCACGGGATATGGAAATACCGTTGAAAAATTCTGGAAGAGGTGAATAATTCTGACATATATTAATTCTTTATTTCCAAATTCATAAATATATGTTATTATTTATTCATACTTTTATCAAATATTACAAGGTGGAAACAAATGAAACAGAGAACGGATAGCCAGGGAGTTCCGTATTCTTACCTGGTCGATAACATTAAAGTAGTACTGATCTTTCTTGTCGTATTTAATCATCTGATCGCATTTCAGCTGGTCAAGGTGGACATGGTGGTGCGTTATGTATGGTATGGGATCACCATTTTTCACATGCCTGCTTTTATTTTTATATCTGGATATCTTTCCAAGAAGCCACAGGATGTACTGAAGAATGTGAAGAATCTGCTGATCCCTTATATTCTTGGATACAGTCTGACCTGGTATGCTTATATCTGGACCGGCAGAAGCATGGATTATGAGCTGCTCCGTCCGTCCGGAACAGTTATGTGGTATGTGTTGGCACTGTTTATCTACAGGCTGACTATCGAAGCACTTGGCAAGATACGTTTTATCGTGCCTCTGAGCATTATTTTTGCATTGTGGGCAGGAACAAGACCGGAATTTACGACTTATCTTTCAAGCTCCAGGATTGTTGTATTTTTTCCGTTTTTTGTGGCAGGCTATCTGTGGAAGAGTGATTACACAGACGTGGTCCGTAAATTCAAGGGTAAATGGATCCTGCTCCTGGTTTCAGCCCTGCTTTTGTATGCAGTTCCGAATTTTATGATCGCCAATGAGATCCCGGTAGATATTTTCCGTGGGAATCATACGTATCAGTTATCGGGAATGGATGATATCACAGGAATGCTGATCCGCCTTCTGATGTATCTGGTATCTTTTGTGCTGGTGCTGACGCTTCTGGCATTGATCCCGGATGTGAAGCTGCCGGTTACCTTTGTTGGAAGAAATACCATGGGGATTTATTTTTTCCATTATCCGATCATGATCGTACTCAACGGCCTGCTTCTTCTCAGCATCCCGCAGATGCTGAATGTCTGGGTGCTTTTCGGAGTATCCTGGGTGCTTGTGCTGATCCTTGGAAGCAAGCCGGTATCTTTCCTCTACGGAGGGGTACTAAACCTGCTTACATTTATTCTGTTCAAACGTGAGAGGCAGGTGCAGGATGAAGGACTTGAGGATGAATATGATGAAGATGACCGTTATGAGATCATACTGAAAAGAAAGAAAGCCATTGAGGAGCTTGCGGCAACTCTGGACGAGGAGGATGCACGTAAGGTGAAGGACGATGTGGCGGCTGTACTGGAACATGAGACAGAAGAGACGGAAGAAATCCGTGGCGAGGATTTCTTTGTAGATGAGGATCTTGAGATGGAGGAAGGCATGGATGATGCCGGAGCTCCACAGGAATTTGAGCAGCTCCAGGACCTGGATGATATATTAAAGATCACAGAACCGCAGGGGGAAATGGAAGTGCTTTTGAAAAATAAAGAAGAGAAAGCGCAGGATTAAATTAATAATGAAAAAAGTCATTACTTACGGTACCTTTGATCTGTTCCACCAGGGACATTACAATATTCTGAAAAGAGCCAGGGAGCTGGGGGATTATCTTGTTGTGGGTGTCACCAGTGAAAGCTATGATATCGAACGCGGCAAGCTGAATGTACAGGACAGCCTTCTGAAGCGTATCGAAAATGTCCGCAAGACTGGTTTTGCGGATGAGATCATTGTAGAGGAATATCAGGGGCAGAAGCTAAATGACATTACAAAATACAATATCGACCTTCTGGTAGTCGGTTCGGACTGGCGTGGCAAATTTGATTATCTGAAGAATTACTGTGAGGTCGTTTATCTGGAACGTACCAAAAATATTTCCAGTACCAAGCTCAGAAGTGAGGGTATGATCTACAGCATGGGCATTGTTACGGATGATACAGAGGACAACGAAATGGTGATGGAGTCCAAGTATGTCAGCGGACTGCATGTAGAAAGTGTGTATTCCGAGGACGTTTTTGTTGCGAGAGAATTCTGTGACAGATACGAACTTGACTCTTATGGTACAGATTACGGGCAGTTTCTGGAAGGATTGGATATCATTTATATCCGATCCGGTCTGAAAAACAGGGCAGATTATATCCGAAAGGCACTGGAATGTGATAAATATGTGATCAGTGACACGCCTATGGCTCTGGAACCGGAAGAGATAAGAGAGCTGTTTGCACTGGCAAAGGCACATCAGGTTGTTCTGGTAGAGAAGCTTACCATGGTCTATCTGCGCGCTTTTACGCAGCTCGTCTGGCTGACACATGGAGCGCTTGTGGGAGATGTGGTAGCTGTAAAATGCGCGATTTCACAGGATGATTTTGAGGGCGGAAAAAATTTCAGCGAAACAGTCAGCCAGGCGCTGTGTGCATGCATCAAGCTTCTCGGTAAGGATTACCTGGAGGTGAAGAGCAATGCGGTGAAAAGCAGTGACGGCTGCTTTATTTATGATATGATCACGATGAAGTATCTCCGGGCACTGGCGACCATTGAGATTGGAACAACGGTGGATGTGGAAAACGAGCTTGCGATCATCGGAACCAGGGGGCGTATCACCGTACCCGGTGACTGGTGGAATACCGGATATTTTGAAGCCAAAATAGAAGGTCAGGAATTCCTGAAACGCTACAGCTTTAATTTTGAGGGAAATGGTCTTCGCTATCTGCTTCAGGAGCTGGTCATCATGATTCGTGACAGACGGACAGAATGTACGAGATTTTTTTATGAAGAATCAGAAACTCTGGCTGAGCTTTTGAAAATAATTAATCAAAGAGGTTGACAGATGACAGAAAAACAGAAGCTTCTTTTGCAGCTCTTCCGGGAGGTTGACGCGATCTGCAAAAAGCATGATCTTAGATATGTAATGGCCGGAGGTACTCTGATCGGTGTTCTTCGAAATGAAGGCTTTATCCCATGGGACGATGATGTGGACATTTACATGCCCAAAAGTGACTGGGATAAATTTGTAGAAATATGTCAGAACGAGATGCCGCCGAACCGGGCGGTTTATTGTGCAGAAGTGGATCGTAATTATACCAACGGTTTTCCGCGCTACGGAAGTACGGATACCTGTGCGATCCACAAGCATCAGATCATAGGAGACGACAAGGCTGGTGAGATCATTGACGTACTGACTCTGGATCCCATTCCGGATGATGACCGTGAGTATGAGAAATACCGGGACCATATGATGATCTATACGGAACTTCTGAATATCAGCATGGTCGTGGGAGTCAGATGGGAAATTTCTCCCTGGCGGTATCTGTACTGGCTTTTCCGCTATACCTTCTGCGGAAAGGACAGAACCTTAAAGAAATTGGAGAAGATCATGTTTTCTTATAAAGAAGAGGAGTGCAGCCGCTATGCCATGCGATGGGGAGGCTGCCCGTTTCTTTTTGACAAGGATATGATGTTCCCTGTAAAATATATGGACTTCGAGGGCGAAAAGGTTATGATTCCTCACAGGACCAGCGATTATCTGATCTGGCATTACGGGGACGAATGGTCCTATATACCGCCTCATGGGGAAAGAGAATCTCATGAGTCTGTTGATGTTCCGGGCGCCAGCTATCAGGAGGTGCGGGATGAATATATGCCAAGGATCGACAAAAAACGTATCCGCAGACAGATGCTTTTCCGCAAATTCTACTGCCTTCTTATGGCAAAGGGAGACCATAAACAGGATGACAGACGAAGAAGGATCAAAGCCGGTGTTGTAGCCCGGGATGTGTCTGCCCGACTGATGAGATCCGAAAAAACAGCGGAGACCCTGCTGAAAGAGAGAAGATATGATGTGCTTGGTGAGATCTTTGAGGAGTATTACCGTGTACAGCTCAGCATGGAGTTTATCGGACGTGAGGATTTTAAGGGGATCCGTCCGTTCTATCATCCGGTCCTGATCCCGCTGGAGGATGAGGCTTTTCAGGCGGCCATGCTGACACTGATCTATCAGGAGCGTGTTTCCAAGGCATACCGTATGTACGAGGTACGCAAGAAAATGGATCATCTTACTCCGGAAATGGAGCAGACAGTGGAGGATATCCGACGTTTCCGAAAAGCAGCCAGCCACTATGAATTTAAAGAAATGCAGGAAGCAGAGGCGATTGTGGATGATCTTCTCAGAAAATATCCGGATGCTCCGGGATTCCTGAAATTTAAATGCCGGTTTGTGATGGAGCGCCTGGAAGGACCGCAGAATGCTTCAGAAGCGGAGAAATTTCTGTCTTACTGCCTGAGAGTATTTCCCCAGGATGGATATTTTATGAAATATAAGGGGGATCTTCTCTGGAAAAAGGGCCTCCGGAACGAAGCAATGGCAGAGTATCTGAAAGCCAGAGAATGCACCAATAACGGCATTGTGCAGCTGGAACTGGATAAATTCCTGAAAAAACAGAAGTCCCAGGCGATCCGGGACTGTCGGGATCTGCTTGGAAGCCAGAGAAGATCAGAAGCACTCTCTCTGATGGAGTTCTGGAGCAGACTGATGCCGGAGGATGAGGAGATCAGAGGCGCTCTTTATCTTGCGAAGGTATCTTCCGTCCGTACAAAAGGGGAGCTGGAAGAGCTGGTGAGAGAGCTTTGCAAAGAACTGGGGATCATCGGTAATTCTCCAAGGGAGGGAACTCTTGAGGAGCCGGTGTACAAAGAGGCACTTACCTGTGCATGGCAGAGATTCGGCTATCCCAAAGCACTGGCAGAGGGCCGTACCAGGATCCTGTGCAGTGAGGAAGAGGGCGAGATGGAATATCTGGCAGAGGAGATCCGCAGCTTTCTGGTCCATAAGGAATGGCAGGGAGAGGTATACAAGCTTCTGGGAGATATCCGGAAGAAACAGGGGCGTACCCGGGAAGCCTTCGAAAATTATTTCCTGGCATTGGATCATGAGCCGCATCCCTATATAAAAAATGAGCTTTCCAGGATCTTCCTGGAGGATCTTTACGATGGAAGCCGGCGTACCGGATTTTTCGCAAAGAAGGCAGACGTGACAGAATTTCTGAACAGCTGGCTGGATAAGTATAAAAGTCAGGAGGAGCTTCAGGAGCTTCTGAAGCGGATCCTGTAATGACAGATCAACAGAAACGAGGCAGAGTGTATTGAACAGAGAACAGCAGAAAGTACTGGAACTTCTAAAAGAAATAGATACCATATGCAGAAAAAATAAGATCACATATTATCTTTCTCCGTATCTTACCCTCTGTGCGGTAACGGAGCGCCCTTTTCCCATGAATCCGGCAAGCAATGATATTTATATGAAGACCGGTGATATGGCCCGGTTTAAAAATATCTTTGATGAAGAACCAGAGCTGCGCAGAACTCTGGAATCTATGGAGAATAACAGCCGTTTCCCCGGATTTTTTCTGCGTTATACAGATAAAGATACGTTGTTTTATAAGCTGGACGAGTACGGAAAATACAAACATCCGGGACTGGGGATCAATATCCTTCCGCTGCAGTGTGAATATGGCCCAAAGGGAAAATATCTCTGGAACCGTATGCGCGAAGAGGGATGGAAGAGGATCTACGGAAAAAAAGGCGAGTGGCGGAACCGGCGTGAGCTGGGATGTATCTGGATGGTGCGAGTCCTTTCCCTTTGCGGACGAGGCTGGCTGGCAAAGAGCATATTCCGGGATCTGCTCCGGCAGCCGCAGGATGGCGCAAAAACATATGTACTCCGATATTTTGACCACAATCTTTATTTTCCTGCGCATATTTTTGAAAATCCCGGGGAGGCAATGCTTGGAGGAGAATCCTTTATGGTCCCGGGAAACACAGACAGCTATCTCACCCGGGCCTACGGCAAAAATTATCGAAATAAGTCAATGGAAAACTATGTTCCCGGCTCGCTGGTGGTGTGCAGCACACTGATCCCATGTGAGGAATTTCTGCAGCAGTCAAAGGAACTGAAGAAATTTGCTTCTGTCAGGAAGAAAAGGGAAAAGCGCAGGCAGTTTGGAATGAATTACCGGGAATATCTTGCACAGTGCTGGGATTATGCAAAATTCTGCGGGGAAAAATATACCTGTGCACTGGCTTATCGCAAAAAGCTCAGCTATATCCGGAATCTCTTCAAAAATGAAGATTATGTGGAACTGGAAAAAGCATTTGCAGGATATACCAGGATGAATGATCGCTGCCTGAAATATGAAGAAGCATTTGAAACAGATCCGGAGGTTTTTGACCTGTATCTTAAGTATCTGGAAAAAACAGGAAGGATCTCGTATATGGAGAAGGTAAAAAAATATGTCTAAGGTCAAGCTTACAGATTATGTTGTGGAATTTTTGCAGAAAAAAGGGATCCATGATTTCTTTGGATACCAGGGAACCATGATCGCACATCTGGTAGATTCCATTGAGAAGAATCCCCATGTAAGAAGTCATTCCAGCTATCATGAGCAGGGAGCTGCTTTTGCCGCCTGTGGTTATGCTCAGGCAAAGAATGCCTGCGGCTGTGCCTATGCCACCAGTGGTCCGGGAGCTGCCAATCTGCTTTCCGGTGTGGCAGATGCGTATTTCGATTCTCTTCCGGTGATCTTTATCACCGGACAGCTGAATACCTATGAATATTCCGGTATTACAGGCCTTCGTCAGCAGGGCTTTCAGGAGATCGATATGGTTTCCATGGCAAAGCCGGTAACCAAATACGCGGTGCAGGTCCGTGATCCGAAAAATATCGTTCGTGAACTGAATCTTGCATGGCAGATCGCCAATACAGGTCGAAAGGGACCGGTTCTTATCGATCTTCCCATGAACGTGCAGAGAGGCGAGGTGGAAGATCCGGCTTATGATATGGAATTTTCCGAGGAAGAGATCGAGACAGCTGTATATGGAAAAAATGATCCGGAAAACGGGGCAGCCTTTTACAAGGATGCAGTTGCAAAGGCGGATTCTTCTGATGGAGCAGAGGCGGCAGAATATATTCTGAATAAGATCAGGACTGCAAAACGGCCGGTATTTATGATCGGTCACGGAGCTTCCGGAGAAGCAGAAAAAATGCTCACAGATCTGGCGCGTGCCCATCACATTCCAGTGATCACAAGCGTACTTGCCCGGTCCGCACTGAGCTTTGATGATCCTTTGAACTTCGGGTGCATCGGAGGTGCCTACGGACACCGGTATGCAAATATGATCGCCAATGCAAAAAGCGACCTTCTGCTCTGCTTTGGAATTTCCCTGTGTACCCGTCAGATTGGTACTAAGGTTCATGAGTTTGCGAAGAATGCCGAAATCATCCGTGTGGATATTGATCCTTATAATCTTCAAAGAGAGATCCATGAGGGAAGAGAAGGTGAGAAATGCTTTTGCGTCAGCGCAGAGACTGTGGTGCGTAAGCTGACAGAGCAGCAGGCACAGATCGGTTCCTATGAGGAATGGCTTGCTGTCTGCCAGAAGATCCGTAAGGAACTCTGGAAAGTGGACGATGAGACACCGCAGCGTTATCCGAACCGCATGATCGCATACTTGAGTGATCAGCTTTCCGATACCGGAGCGGTTGCTGTGGATGTGGGACAGCATATGGTCTGGAGCTATCAGTCCTTCCACAATCAGCAGGGGCAGAAGACACTTTTTTCCGGCGGACATGGTGCTATGGGATATGCACTTCCGGCGGCTATCGGAGCTTATTATGCTACCGGCAAGCCGGTGGCATGTATCTGCGGAGACGGAGCCTTCCAGATGAATATCCAGGAGCTGCAGTGGGTGAAGCGCGAGAATATCCCGGTGAAGATGATCGTAATGAATAATGAGGCGCTGGGAATGATCCGTCATCTTCAGAGAGATTATTTTGACTGTGTATATGCGGATACCTCCGATGGCAGCGGATTCTCGTCCTGCGATTTTACAGATGTGGTGCAGGCCTACGGAATTCCTGCAAAGCGCATCCAGGGAGAAGACGTGGAAAAATATGCCGGTGGATTCCTGGAGCAGAACGGGCCGGAGCTTTTGGAGATCATGCTGGAGCATGGAACCTACGCATACCCGAAGACCTGTCTGGGTGAGCCGATCCACAATCAGCAGCCTTATATACCGAAACCGATATTTGATGAACTGATGGAGCTGTAAAATGGGAAAAATAACTGTGATCACAGGCGGTACCTCCGGAATCGGAAGAGGGATCGCCGAAAAGATCCTGGCAGAGTCAGCAAAAGCTGACAGGATCTTCGTAACATATGGACATGATGAGAAGAAGGCACTGTCGTTTCAGGAGAGCCTTCCTGAGGAAAAAAGATCTCAGGTGACTTTGATAAAGGCAGATATGTCTTCCTATGAAGAGATGATGGTTTTTGTGGAGGAGCTGAAAAAGCAGACAGACCATATTGACTGGCTTGTAAGCAATGCCGGCATCAGTACCTACGCAAAATATGAAGACTACAGCTTTGAGGAGTGGACACGGATCGTAAACACCAATCTTTCCGTACCTGTATTTATGGTAAAAGAGCTGAGATCCATGATGGTAGAGGGCGGCAGTGTGCTCTTTACCGGTTCCTATGCTGGACAGCAGGCGTATTCTTCCTCCCTTGTATATGGAGTCACCAAGGCAGCCATCCATTTCCTGACAAGATCCCTGGTAAAGGAATTTGAGCCAAAGGGCATCACAGTCAACGCTATTGCACCTGGCTTCATCGAAACTCCGTGGCACAGCGCCCGCACCCAGGAGAGCTACGACCGTATCAACCGGAAGATCGCACTCCACAGGTTTGGAACTGTGGAGGAAGTGGCGGATATGGCTTATGCAGTGCTGTCTAACGGATATATGAACGGCAGTGTGGTGGATATCCATGGAGGATATGACTATTTTTAATAGAAGTTGAAAGTGTGCAGGAAGACAGAAGAAGACATGTTGTGCCTGCACATAAGGGTCTTCTTATTACTTTCTGTACAGGGGCGACGTCCCGAAAACGAAATGCAGCGAAGCAGAATCGGGTTTGCGCACTTGAGACGTCCGTACGGAACCTGTGAAATTCTTTATATTTAAGCGAAAAAGGCTTGACTTGTACCTATGCTCTGTGATAAAATTGACGAGCGACATGGAAGTTAGGTCTTTTTTTTATGCCCGAAAATGACGACGGATATACGTTCCGGGCGGCATAGAAGACCATGCAAATGAAAACACTGGAGGTGGAAGTTGTGCGCGTTAAGATTACATTAGCATGCACCGAGTGCAAGCAGCGTAACTACAATATGACGAAGGAGAAAAAGAACCATCCTGAGAGAATGGAGACCAAGAAATATTGTAAGTTCTGTCATACACACACTCTGCACAAGGAAACAAAGTAATCACAGAGATTTGTGAGGTTATGCTATGGAAAAACAGAAATCTGAGGATAAGCCGCAGAAGAAAAGTTGGTTTCAGGGACTTCAGTCAGAATTTGAGAAGATTGTCTGGACAGACCGTCCCACACTGGCAAAGCAGACTGTTGTGGTCGTGATCATCACGATCATCCTGGCAGTGGTTATCAGTGTAATGGATTCCGGAATTCTGGAATTCATTAATTTCTTAATGAAGTAAGGACAAGGTGATTATATGTCAGAAGCAGCAAAATGGTACGTTGTCCATACCTATTCCGGGTATGAGAACAAGGTAAAAGCCAACATTGAAAAGACGATCGAGAACAGACACCTGGAAGACCAGATCCTGGAGGTACGTGTTCCGCTGCAGGATGTAGTGGAGATGAAGAACGGAACCTCAAGACAGGTTCAGAAAAAGATGTTTCCAGGCTATGTGCTTCTCAATATGGTGATGAATGACGATACCTGGTACGTTGTCCGTAATACCCGCGGTGTTACAGGATTCGTAGGACCGGGATCAAAGCCTGTGCCTCTTACAGAAGAGGAAATGATGCCGCTTGGTATCCAGAAACCGGATATCGAAGTGGACTTCGCAGAGGGCGACATGGTAGTCGTTACCGGTGGTGCATGGAAAGATACCGCAGGTGTGATCACAGGTATCAACATGCAGAAACAGACGGTAACGATCAATGTTGAGCTTTTCGGTCGTGAAACACCGGTAGAAATAAGTTTCACAGAAATCAAAAAAGCTGAGTAATTCAAAAACAAGGTAACAGCAAGTGGGAGGGACACACCCCCGCCAATACCACATAGGAGGTGCCGAAAATGGCAAAGAAAGTAACAGGATATATCAAATTACAGATTCCGGCTGGTAAAGCAACTCCAGCACCACCTGTAGGTCCGGCTCTTGGACAGCATGGTGTAAACATCGTACAGTTTACTAAGGAGTTCAACGCAAGAACAGCTGATCAGGGAGATCTTATCATCCCGGTTGTCATCACTGTTTACGCTGACAGAAGTTTCAGCTTCATAACCAAGACTCCGCCGGCAGCAGTTCTTCTTAAGAAAGCTGCAAACATCAAATCTGGTTCCGGTACACCGAACAAGACCAAAGTAGCTAAAGTTACTAAGGCACAGGTTCAGGAGATCGCTGAGCTGAAGATGAAAGACCTCAACGCAGCATCCATCGAGGCTGCTATGAGCATGATCGCCGGTACAGCAAGAAGTATGGGAATCGAAGTCGTAGACTAATAAATACCGAAGCTTAAGTTCGGGGTTCCCGTAGAAAAAGTGAAATTTTCAAGTGGGAGGGCTTTTCCCCGCAAATACCACAGGAGGTTATAGAAATGAAACGAGGAAAGAAATATGTGGAAGCTGCGAAAGCAGTAGACCGCGCAACATTATATGATGCACCAGAGGCTATCAGCCTTGTTAAAAAAGCAGCTGTAGCTAAGTTCGACGAGACCATCGAAGTTCACATCCGTACAGGCTGCGATGGACGTCACGCAGATCAGCAGATCCGTGGAGCAGTTGTTCTGCCACACGGAACAGGTAAAAAAGTTCGTGTACTTGTATTTGCTAAAGATGCTAAGGCAGAAGAGGCAAAGGCAGCAGGAGCAGACTTCGTAGGAGCTGAGGACCTCATTCCGAAGATCCAGAACGAGGGATGGCTTGACTTTGACGTTGTAGTTGCAACACCGGATATGATGGGCGTTGTAGGTCGTCTTGGTCGTGTACTTGGACCGAAAGGTTTAATGCCAAACCCGAAAGCTGGTACTGTAACAATGGACGTAACAAAAGCTGTTAACGACATTAAAGCAGGTAAGATCGAGTATCGTCTTGACAAATCCAACATCATCCATGTTCCGATCGGAAAGGCTTCCTTTACCGAGGAGCAGTTAAGCGACAACTTCCAGACGCTTATGGGAGCTATCACAAAGGCTAGACCTAGCACACTGAAAGGTCAGTATCTGAAGAGCGTTACAATCGCTCCGACAATGGGACCTGGTGTTAAGCTTAACCCGATTAAATTAGCTCAGTAATAAATTTTAAATACCCTGTACAGAGGAAACTTTGTATGGGGTATTTTTTTATACATTTATACACCTTGATTTTTGGGGGCAAAAATCCTACAATAAGGCACAAACAGAGTTGTAACAGACCGAAAGCTCATCAGAGCTTTTTCATATAGATTTTACAGAAGAAAATAATAATCATGTTAATATAAAAAAGATGGGGAAAACGTTTCTGTAAGTAAAACTTATAGACGAATTTGTCTGAACAGGGAGTATAAATTGAGATCAAAAAAGCGTAAAGCGAAGAAAATAAAAAAACAGGTAAACAAAATAAAAATGATACTCTGCCTGGTGGTAGAGGCTATCGTGATCCTGACACTTGTAGTGATCATCGGCTGGAATAAAGGGGTAGGTGACTGGATGGAGTCTCTGCAGAGACCGGTTGTCCGTAAGCTTGAGATGAGCGGTATCAACAGTCCCTACGCAGTGCTGATGCAGGTAAAAGGCGGAAAGATCATCGGAAATATGAAGGGTGATGAGAAGATCTATCCGGCTTCCATGACGAAGATCATGACGGTGATCGTGGCTATTGAGAACCTGGATGATCTGGATCAGGAGATCACTCTGACCCAGGAAATGTTCCAGGGGCTTTATGAGCAGGATGCCACCCAGGCAGGCTTTCAGCCCGGTGAGACCGTGCGGGCCATCGACCTTCTTTATGGTGCCATGCTGCCATCCGGTGCGGAGTGCTGTATCGCACTGGCGGATACCGTAGGCGGTTCCAGGGATGGATTTGTGGAGCTGATGAATAAGAAGGCACAGAGGATTGGAATGAATGGTACACATTTCTGTGATACGACAGGGCTTCATGATCCGGATCATTACAGTACAGTGAGAGATATTGCGGTGCTGCTCAGGTATGCGCTTCGGAACGATACGTTCAGAGAGATCATTGAGAGTCCGCGGCATTCCACAGGAGTGACGAATATCCATCCCAGCGGGATCACATATTACAGTACCATGTTCAAAAATCTTTCTGACCCTTCCGTTACCGGCGGCAAGATCCTGGGCGGCAAGACAGGATATACCAGCGAGGCGGGTCTGTGCCTGGCAAGCTTTGCAGAGGTCTACGACAGGGAATACATACTGGTAACGGCAGGTGCATCGGGAAATACCGGAAGCCCACTCCATGTGGAGGATGCGGTGACGATCTATAACCGCCTTGGAAAGGCCATTGAGGCACAGATGACAGGCAGTGATGGATCGGAGTCTTGAAAAGATAAAGGATAGATTCTGTGCATCACGAAGCGTGTTGCAGAGAACGGAGTGAACAGTAATGTTTTTGGATAAATAAACACTGGCACAGAGGTGTATGCTACTGTATTGGCAGCATAACGCTTCTGTGCCGTTTTTTGATTCTTCAAAATGAAATCGTATAGCGGGAACCTGCAATGTATTCACGGCTGATGTAAAGCGGTTTTCCATCAGGAGCTTCCATATAGGAATCCAGGATCAGTACGGGATCGCCGGAAGACAGACGCAAAGTTTTTGCCATATCCGGGGAGGCTGCAGTAACAGAAATGGTGCTGCGGCTGGATTCTGCGATCGTACAGCGGTAGGTGTTTTTGATATATTCAAAAAAAGAACCGTTTTCTACAGCGTTCGGATCAAAATCCGGGAAAAGCCGTGTGGGGAGCCAGGTGTGAACATCAATAACCGGAATACTGTCAGCCAGAAGAAGACGTTCCAGGAAAAAAACTTCCTCATCCGAAGTAAGTTGCAGAAAATCAGAGGTTACGCTGGTCGCAGGTTTTTTGCAGAAGGACAGTACGTGAGATTCCGGAATCCGGTCATTCTGACGGCAGGATTCGGAAAAACTCATATTTTTCTGGGATTCAAATTTCCGGAAGATCATGGGGGATTTTACAAAGGTTCCTTTTCCCTGATGCTTGATAAGATAGCCCTGTGTGCAAAGCTCCTCCACGGTACGTCGGACAGTGATCCGGCTGACATGGTAAAGATCGGCAAGCTCCGGCTCAGGAGGGATTTTTTCTCCGGGCTTATAAGTACCGTTTTTGATCTGCTGGGTGATGATATCCATAAGCTGCTTGTAAAGCGGCTGGATCGAATTTTTATTTAACATGAAAATATCCTTTCTGAGGTTGTTCATAAAAGATATTTTACTATAGTGCGGATGTATTTGTCCAGTAAGGGACAAACCTCTGCAGTGCGTCAGAAGGGACATTGGATGAATAATTAATCATAAATCATGAATATACTCTTTACTATAACGTTATAATATGTTATATTCTTCAAAAAGGTAAAATGCAAAAGTACAAGAAGGAGAAATTCATCTGAAAATCCGAAAAAAACCTGTATTTTCAATGGATTCAGAGGATTACCAGACGAATTTCCACGAAAACCGGAGGATGAAAATGGACGCAGTAAAAATCGTAAATAAGATCAACAAAGAGCATGGAACAATCAAAAATGTGTATTTTCTTGCATGCGGAGGATCTCTTGTGGATCTGTATCCGGGATATTATTTTGTCCGTGCAGAATCCGCAGTGATGGATGCACAGTGGATCCCTGCAAGAGAGTTTGCACTGACACCGCCGAAGAAGCTGGGAAAAGACAGTCTTCTGATCATCTGCTCCCACAGTGGCAAGACAAAGGAGTGTCTGGAGGCAGCAAAAACAGGAATGGATGCAGGTGCGGCTGTTGTTACAATGACACATGCGTCAGGTTCCCCATGTGATACAGATAAATGGATCTCCGTTGTATACGACTGGGCACCGGGGGTAAAGGAAGCAGAGAAGCCTCAGGGAATCGTACTTCGTATTCTTAATGAGCTGATGAAGGTACAGGAGCCGGGATATAAGCTTTACGATAAGATCGTGGAAGGCTTTGAAAAGATCGATGATGTTATTGCAGCTGCAGTGAAGGATCAGCAGAATGCAGCATGGCTTTTTGCAGAAAAATATTCAGAGGAACCGAACCTTTATATCATGGCATCAGGAGCCTCCTATTCTCAGGCATATGGCTTTGCGATCTGCTCACTTCAGGAAATGCAGTGGATGGACTGCGGTTATCTGAACAGTGCGGAATATTTCCACGGACCGTTTGAGGTAACGGATGAGGATCATCTTTATATCCTTATGATGAGCCGGGGCAGAAACCGTATGATGGATGAGCGTGTGCTGACTTTCCTTGAAAAATACGGAAAGAAATACGAAGTGATCGATGCGGATAAGCTTGGTATGGAAGCAATTGATGACAGCTGTGTGGAATATTTTACCCCGATGCTGTTCTACACCATGACGACCGTTTACCGTACCGCTCTCCAGGATAAACGCCGTCATCCGCTGGATATGAGAAGATATATGGGCGTTGTAGAGTACTAAAGGTGCTGCTGTGCCTGTGCACAGAGAAAGGGAAAATATGAGTAAATACAGTACAAGGCTTCTTGGCTTCGGAGACAATGTAGTGGATATCTATGATCATCTGAAAACCATGTATCCAGGCGGAAACTGCGTAAACGTCAGTGTTTACGGAAAGATGGCCGGATGTGAAAAAACAGCGTATATGGGATATTTCGGAGATGACGACAGAGCAGAGCTGATCATGGATACACTGGAAAAAATCGGCGTGGAAACCGTAAAGTGCAGACAGCTGCACGGCGAGAACGGTTATTCCAGGATCACATTAAAAGACGGAGACCGTGAGTTCCTGGATTTTAATGATGGTGGTATCCGTGGAAAAACACCGTATATCCTTGATCGTTTTGATCTGGAATATATGAAAGGCTTTGACGTGGTACATAGCGGAAATTACTCTTTTACGGAGGAAGAGCTGCATAAGATCAAAGAGGCGGGAATTCCGGTTTCTTTTGACTTTTCTGATGATTCCACAGAGGAATATTATGAAAAAACAGCACCGGAGGTTACTTACGCATTTTGCTCCTTTGACGGAACCGACCAGGAGGCAGAAGAGCATCTGAAAAAGATCATCTCCATGGGGCCGAAGCTTGCCATGGCCTCCAGAGGAGCCAGGGGCTGCATTCTTTATGACGGAAGGAATTTTTACCGACAGCCGGCAGCGCCGCTTACGGAAGTAAAAGATACTCTTGGCGCCGGGGATTCACTGATCGCATCTTTCCTTACCGGGTATATCGGAAGAATGAAAAACGGCATGGCGGAGGAAACCGCGATCTGTGAAAGTCTTGAAGAGGCAGCTGCTTTTGCAGCGGGTATTTGTGGCATGGAAGGTGCTTTTGGCTACGGAAAAAAATATGAATAGCAGGAGGGGAAAATAATGGGACGCAATGGAAAAAGCAGAGCTCTTATCTGTTTTGTACTGTGTATGATCATGGCTTTGCCGGTATATTTCAGCAGTGCAGTGGCAGTAAAAGCGGCAGAACAGCAGACCATCATCATAGGAACGAACGCAGAGTATTCACCATTTGAATACCTGGATGATAATGGAAATATTACAGGTTTTGATTACGATCTTCTGGAGGCGATCGCCAAGGAAGAAAACGTAAAGCTGGTATGGAAGGATATGCCCTTTGATTCCCTGATGGGTTCCATGGAGGCTGGTGATGTACAGGTGATCGCAGCCGGGATCGGACCTACGGAGGACCGTAAAAAAAGCGTTGATTTTTCCGATGTTTATTACACCGGTACACAGTGCATCATCAGCCGCAAGGATAATCCGATCAAGGATTTTGAGGAGATGTCCGGAAAAACCGTTGCAGTTCTGGAGGGTGCACAGAGTGATATGATCGCATCCGGCGAGACTACCGATTACGGTGAAGTTAAGGATGCCAAAGTAAAAAGATTTAAAAACGCTTCCAGTGCAGTCATGGAGCTGAAAAACGGTGGAGCAGATGCAGTTCTGATCGACAATATCATGGCGGAGATCTACTGCAAACAGAACTCAGACCTGCAGTATGAGTCCGTGCCAAGTACAGCAGAGGATACGGTTTTCTGTATTGAAAAAGGAAACACAGAGCTTGTCCAGATCATCAATGACGGGCTTGCAAAAGTAAAAAAATCCGGGGAATATGATGATCTTTATCAGAAGTATTTTGTGGACACACTTGAAAACAGCGAGGATGTGACAGATGTAGCAGCAACCGATGGTTTTCTGGGACTTTTAAGCTTTATTTTCCTTCAGGATAATCGTTGGAAGTTTTATATTAACGGTCTTGGGATTACGCTGATCGTTTCCCTTTTGTCAGTGATCGTAGGTATCCTGATCGGTCTTGTAGTGGCTCTGGTACGTCTTGGAGCTGCGAAAAAAGGCAGAAGAACCATTCTTTCCACGATCGCGGATATTTATGTTGATGTGATCCGTGGAACACCGTCAGTCCTTCAGCTGATGATCATCTATTTTGCAGTGTTCCACAGCAGGCTGGGATATGTGGCAGCAGTGGTCAGCTTCGGTATCAACAGCGGTGCATATGTTTCCGAGGTTATCCGCGGAGGTATTTTATCTGTAGACAAGGGGCAGAGCGAGGCAGGTCGTTCTCTGGGCCTTGGGTACAAAGATACCATGCGTTTCATTATCATTCCGCAGGCTGTAAAAACCATCCTTCCGGCAATGGGTAATGAGTTTATCCAGCTGATCAAAGAAACATCTATTTTAGGTTATGTAGGTATCATGGATCTGACAAAAGCGGCAAGCTATGTTTCTTCCCGTACTTATCAGATGTTTATTCCGCTGATCGTTGCAGGTATCATGTATTATCTGATCGTGAAGTGCCTGAGCCTTCTGCTGAAGAGATTTGAAAGGAGACTGAGAGAAAGTGATTGATGTTAAAAATCTGAAAAAGTCCTTCGGGGACGTACACGTATTAAAGGGAATCACAACTCACGTAAACAAGGGTGAGTGTATCTGCATCATCGGTCCGTCCGGCTCCGGAAAATCTACATTTCTGCGCTGTCTGAACCTTCTGGAAAAACCGGAGGAAGGCGAGATCACCGTAAACGGACAGCAGCTTCTGGATCCGAAGCTGGATGTAGATAAATTCAGGGAAAATGTGGGAATGGTTTTTCAGCATTTTAATCTGTTTCCAAATATGACAGTATTGAAAAATATCACCCTTGCGCCGGTGCGCCTTGGCAAATGGAATGCAGCGGAAGCTGATCAGAAGGCGAGGGCTCTTTTGAAAAGAGTCGGCCTTGAAGAAAAAGCCGATGTCTATCCCGGAAAGCTTTCAGGCGGACAGAAGCAGAGGGTTGCCATTGCCAGAGCCCTTGCAATGAATCCCCAGGTGCTTCTGTTCGACGAGCCGACATCAGCTCTTGATCCGGAGATGGTCGGAGAGGTTCTTGAGGTTATGAAGGAGCTTGCAAAAGAAGGCATGACCATGCTGGTGGTTACTCATGAGATGGGCTTTGCAAGGGAGGTCAGCGACAGAGTGCTCTTTATGGATGATGGGGTGATTCTTGAGGATAGAAATCCGAAAGAACTGTTTGGGGATCCTCGAGAGGAAAGGACGAAGGAGTTTCTTTCCAAAGTGTTGTAGTTTTTTTGGTAAAAAAGTTTTGCTTTGAAAAAACGGGGAAATTCGTGGGGAGGGGAGGCACTCGGAGTTGCGAAGCCCGTTTCCCCTCCCCACACCCCACCCCTCCGGGCACGCAGCTGTGCTACGCCTTGGAGTGTGTTAATTTATCGGCTTAGTCCTGTATGCTGCTGTATTGGCAGTGTCAGGCTGAGCCGATTTTTGTTTCGCCGGACGGGAAAGCGGCCCGCGCAGCGGGCCTGTTCCCTGTTGTTAATGGGAGCGGGTTTATGCCAGTGATGCGACAATAGACGGAAGCAGGTGAGCGTCGGCAATACAACAACAGACAGAAGTAGGTCTATGCCAGTGATGCGACAACAGGCAGGAGCAGGTCAGCGCCGGCAATACAGCGACAGACAGAAGTAGGTCTATGCCAGTGATGCGACAACAGACGGGAGCAAGTGAGCGCCGGCAATACAGCGACAGGCAGGAGCAGGTCAGCACCAGCAATACAGCGACAGGCAGGAGCAGGTCAGCACCAGCAATACAACAGGCAGGAGCAGATTAGCGCCAGCAATACAACAACCACCAGGAACAGGTCTGCTGCGCAGACCGCCTTCCGTCCGGCGGAAAAAAAATCGGCTCAGCCTGACGCCACCAATACAGCAGCATACAGGCATTTGCCAATACACTACCCCATACCACAGCGCAGAACAGCGACGTGCCCGGAAAGGGGGAGCGCGAGGGGGAAAAGCGGGCTTCGTAACTCCGAGCGCCTTTCCCCCTCGCAAACTTGCCCACGCCAAAGTGTCCCCCAGAAAGGGAAACCTGCCCACGCCAAAGTGTCCCCCCTGGAAAGGAAACGCCCTCCGCCAGGAGCGTCCGTCAGACGCCCGACATTGTACAATATCTGGTACAATTTTCTCATTATTTTTATCAATAATACAATTACATGTATATTATAAAGAACATACTTCCAAGCTGTTGACTTTAAATTCGGAATCTGTTATCTTATGGTCGTCATGAGAAATGTTATATATTACTAACTGCGCGGGCAGTGAACGAAATATTGAGACAACAGGAAAGGATGTGTAACAAATTGGCAAAAGTTGATTTTGAACAGTGGAATGGTTTTAAGGGTGATCGTTGGAAAGAGAAGATCGATGTTCGTAATTTCATCAGTATGAACTATACACCATATGATGGAGATGCTTCCTTCCTGGAAGCACCAACAGAGGCAACAGATAAACTCTGGGGCAAGCTTCAGGAGCTTCAGAAAGAAGAGCGTGCTAAAGGCGGCGTTCTTGATATGGAGACAGAGGTAGTAACAGGAATTACAGCATACGGTCCTGGATATATCGATGAGGAGCTCAAAGACCTGGAGCAGGTTGTAGGTCTTCAGACAGACAAACCTCTGAAACGTGCTTTCATGCCATACGGCGGAATCAAAATGGCAGAGCAGGCATGTGAGACTTACGGATACCATGTAAGCGACAAGATCAAAGATGTTTTCAACAACTATGAGTTCAAAACACACAACCAGGGTGTATTCGATATCTACACACCGGAGATGAAGAGAGCACGTCACAACAAGATCCTTACAGGACTTCCGGATACTTACGGACGTGGACGTATCGTAGGTGATTACAGACGAGTAGCTCTTTACGGAATCGATCATCTGATCGCATGCAAGGAGAGAGATTTCGCAGCATGCGACCGTCAGGGTATGAGACGTTATGACTTCCAGCTTCGTGAGGAGATCGCAGATCAGATCCGTGCTCTGAAGAAGATGAAAGAAATGGCTCAGATCTATGGCTTTGATATTTCCCAGCCGGCTAAGAATGCAAAGGAAGCATTCCAGTGGCTGTACTTTGGATATCTTGCAGCGATCAAAACTCAGAACGGAGCTGCAATGAGTGTTGGACGTATCTCCACATTCCTTGATATCTATATTGAGAGAGACCTTGAGAACGGAACTCTTACAGAGAAAGAGGCACAGGAGCTTGTTGACCATATCGTAATGAAATTCCGTATGGTTAAATTCGCTCGTATCCCGTCTTACAACCAGCTCTTCTCCGGTGACCCGGTATGGGCAACTCTGGAAGTAGCAGGTATGGGACAGGACG
>OGRR01000605.1_pt1 | contig 28961 bp, 18 predicted proteins | sample 1553511 | NCBI WGS metagenome assembly OGRR01 (sample SAMEA2580040, study PRJEB22360) | human gut metagenome | biome: human gut; feature: human-associated habitat; material: faeces | place: Denmark | collected 2008/2010 | reverse complement strand
AAGCTGTCAGTCGCTGCTATGCAGCTTTTGTTTACTTCATTTCAGAGATGAAAGGCTATTCAGCCATAAAAAGATAATCAGCAATTCATTAAGCGAGCTTATGCATTGCTGATTATCTTTTTATGGCTGAACTGTTACTAATGTATAAACATAATTGTAAATGTCTTTGACATATGAGTGTTTTTTTTGTATAATAGGAACAATGTGTAGTTATGTATAAATAATACAAGGAGGAAGCGTGATGGCAAAATATACCAGACAGGATATATTGGAACTGATTGATGAAGAAGATATAGAATTTATCCGCCTTCAGTTCACGGATATATCCGGAAATTTAAAGAACATGGCGACTACAATTGACCAGCTTGATAAGATTTTAGACGGACATTATAAGTTTGATTGTGCGGCTATTGACGGTTTCCGTGGTACTGGATATGAAGAACTGTTTTTAGTTCCGGACTTAGATACATTTGTTATTTTTCCTTGGCGTCCACAGCACGGCAAGGTTGCCCGTTTTTTATGTGATGTTGTTAAGCCTGACGGCACACCTTTTGATGGTGACAGCAGATATATTTTAAAGAAAGTTATTTCAGAGGCAAAGGAACTTGGATATGAATTTAAGGTAGCTATCAAGAATGAGTTCTTCCTTTTTGACCTCGGTGAGAACGGAGAGCCGACCAATCATTCAAGTGAACAGGGCGGCTATTTTGATGTTGGACCTGCTGACGGTGGCGAAAATGCAAGGCGTGATATGGTACTTTATCTTGCAGATATGGGGATAAGTGTTGAAACATCATATCATTCTGATGAATCGGCACAGCATGTGCTTGACTTAAGTTATGCGGATGCTCTTGACATGGCAGATAACATTATGACATCGAGACTTGTTATACGGACCGTGGCAAAGAGACATGGTGTTAATGCGACATTTATGCCAAAACCTAAAAAAGATACAAAGGGGTCAGGAGCACATTATACATTTACATTATTTAAAGACGGAAAAAATGTTTTTAATGATGAAAATGATGATTTGGGAGTGAGCAAAGAGGGTTATCAGTTTATGGCAGGAATATTAAGTCATATTGCGAATATGTCACTTATAAATAACCCTATCGTAAATTCATATAAGAGACTTATACCGGGTTATCTGGCACCGGTCACAGTCGGATGGTCTTCAACAAATTCCAGTCCGCTCATACGACTTACTTCAATAGGAAGTGACGGTGCGAGGATAGTTTTAAGAAGTCCTGATGGTGCAGCAAATCCTTATCTTGTTATCTCAGCCTGCCTTGCAGCCGGGCTTAGTGGGATAAAAGAGGAACTTGAACCGCCGGTATGTATGGATGACTTATCTGAAAAAGAAGCACAGAGATGTGAAGTCCTTCCGAGGACGCTTTATGAGGCTGTAAAATTATTTGAGGAAGATGATTTTCTGCAGGAGATTGTTGGCAGCCACATTTCAGAGCATATCATAAAGAGCAAAGACAAAGAATGGAATGAATATTGTACTCAGGTGACTCAATGGGAAACAAAAAGATATTTAACCAGTTTATAGGATTGATTGTTTGCACAGAAGACAGGAGGTTTCTGCATGGCAGATATTATCATAGCTTTTCCAAAATTGGACGATGCGAAGAATTTAAGAAAGCTTCTTGTTCGTAACGGTTATGATGTAAACATGGTTTGTGACAGTGGAGCACAGATAGTGAGTGCGGTAAACAGTCTTGATGGAGGAATAGTTATATCCGGATACAAATTTTCAGATATGCATTATTCGGAGATAAATGATTATCTTCCAAAAGGCTTTGCTATGCTTTTGCTTGCATCTCCAGCGAAACTGGCAGATTGCGATTTGGATGGAATTGTTTCACTGGCTATGCCGTTTAAGGTACAGGATCTGTTGAACACTCTTGAGATGATGATGGTTCAGTATAACAGATGGAAGAAGAAGCAGAAGAAAAAACCAAAAGTCAGATCTGAAAATGACCGAAAAGTGATTACGGCAGCTAAAGAGCTTTTGATGGAACGTAATCAGATGACAGAAGACGAAGCACATCATTATATTCAAAAACTTAGTATGGACAGCGGGAACAATATAGTAGAGACCGCCGAGATGATATTAGAACTTAATGGAAAGGAATGGGAATTTTAATATGAAGAAAGCGTTTCTTATATTAGAAGATGGAACAGTATTTGAAGGAAAAAGTATTGGTGTTGACAAAGAGATAATCTCAGAGATTGTTTTTAATACATCAATGACAGGTTATTTAGAGGTTCTTACAGATCCAAGTTATGCGGGACAGGCAGTTACCATGACGTATCCGCTTATTGGAAACTATGGAATATGCTATAAGGATATGGAGTCGAAAAAAGGCTGGCCTGACGGCTTTATCGTTAGAGAACTTGCAAGAGTTCCAAGTAATTTCCGTTCAGAAGACACCGTACAGCATTTCCTTGAAAAAAATGATATTCCGGGTATCAGCGGCATAGATACAAGAGCATTGACAAAGATACTTCGTGAAAAAGGTACAATGAATGGAATGATAACAACAAATGAAAATTATAATCTCGATGAGATCATTCCAAAGCTTAAAGAATATACAGTCACAGGTGTAGTTAAGAAGGTTTCATGTGACAAGATTGAAAAATATGTTCCGGGAGATATAGGCTCAGAGAGCGTTGCGGCTGACAAAGATGTTGCAGTTATTGATGTTGGAACAAAGAAAAACATTATAAGATGCCTTTTAAACAGAGGATGCAATGTAACTGTTTATCCGTGTGATTTTGATGCAGACGAGGTTATCGCATCAAAGCCTGACGGAATTATGATAACGAACGGACCGGGAGATCCTGCTGAGTGTGTAGATATTATCGCACAAGTAAAAAAACTTGCCGATTCAAATATACCTGTATTTGCAATCTGTCTCGGTCATCAGCTTATGGCACTTGCACATAATGCAAAGACATATAAGATGAAATACGGACACAGGGGAGCAAACCATCCAGTCAAAAATCTTGAGACCGGAAAAGTATATATTTCTTCACAGAATCATGGATATGTAGTAGATGCGGACGGAATAGATGCATCAGTGGCAAAACCGTGGTTTGTAAATGTAAATGACGGAACTATTGAGGGACTTGAATATATAGGAAAGCCTGTAAAGACAGTGCAGTTTCATCCTGAGGCAAATGCAGGTCCTAAAGACTCAGAAATGTTGTTTGATGAATTTATGAAGATGATTGGAGGAAATAAATAATGCCAAAGATGGAAGGAATCAAAAGGGTACTTGTAATAGGTTCTGGTCCTATTGTAATCGGACAGGCCGCAGAGTTTGATTATGCAGGAACACAGGCGTGCCGCTCTCTTAAAGAGGAGGGAATGGAAGTTATCCTCGTCAATTCTAATCCTGCAACTATTATGACAGATAAAGATATTGCAGATAAGGTCTATATAGAGCCACTTACAACAGAGGTATTGCAGCATATAATCGAAGTTGAAAAGCCTGATAGTCTTTTGCCTAACATGGGCGGACAGGCAGGTCTTAATCTCGGTATGGAGCTTGCTGAGTCCGGATTTCTTGAGAGCCACGGAGTAAGACTTCTCGGAACGACAGCAGAGACTATCAGAAATGCTGAGGGTCGTCAGGAATTTAAAGACCTTATGGAGAGAATCGGTGAGCCGTGTGCATCATCAGAACTCGTTGAAAATATTGAAGACGGTATCGAATTTGCAAATAAGATCGGTTATCCGGTCGTACTTCGTCCTGCATATACGCTCGGAGGTTCAGGCGGCGGTATAGCACACAATGAGGAAGAACTTGTGGAGATACTTTCAAATGGTCTTAGACTTTCAAGAGTAGGACAGGTACTTGTAGAGAGATGTATCGCAGGATGGAAAGAGATAGAGTATGAGGTAATGCGTGACAGCAACGGAACCTGCATTACCGTCTGCAACATGGAAAACCTTGACCCGGTCGGAGTTCATACAGGTGACAGTATCGTAGTTGCACCGTCACAGACATTGTCAGACAAAGAGTACCAGATGCTTCGTACATCTGCTTTAAAGATTATCGACGAACTTGGAATCACAGGTGGATGTAATGTTCAGTTTGCACTTCATCCTACATCATTTGAATATATAGTAATAGAGGTAAACCCTCGTGTAAGCCGTTCATCAGCTCTTGCTTCAAAGGCAACGGGTTATCCTATTGCAAAGGTTTCAGCAAAGATCGCACTCGGATATACGCTTGATGAGATTCCGAATGCCGTAACAGGAAAGACATATGCAAGTTTTGAGCCTGCACTTGACTATGTGGTAGTTAAGATACCTCGTCTTCCATTTGATAAATTTATCAGTGCAAAGAGAACTCTTACCACGCAGATGAAAGCGACAGGTGAGGTTATGAGTATCTGCACGAATTTTGAGGGTGGACTTATGAAAGCCATCAGGTCACTTTCACAGCATGTTGACTGCCTTGAGACAGGAGATTATGATAATATGTCTGACGAGGAGGTTCTCGAGCATCTTTCAGTAGTAGATGACCGCAGAATTTACCTTATAGCAGAAATACTCCGCCGAGGAATCGCTTCTTATGATGAAATTCATGAGGTTACAAAGATTGACAAGTGGTTTATCGATAAACTTGCAATTCTCGTAGAGATGGAGAAGAAGATTAAAGAGTCAAAAGGAAATCTTGACAAAGAGCTGTTAAAAGAAGCTAAGAGACTTGAATTTCCTGATAATGTAATCGCACGCTGGACCGGAAAGACTGAGGAAGAGATTAAAAATCTCCGTTATGAGTATGGCATCACGGCAGCATTTAAGATGGTTGATACCTGTGCAGCAGAGTTTGCTTCAGAAACTCCATATTATTATAGCTGCTTTGACGGTGTAAATGAAGTAGAAGATACAACTAAAAAGAAAAAGATAATGGTTCTTGGTTCAGGACCTATCAGAATAGGACAGGGTATAGAGTTTGACTACTGTTCAGTTCACAGTGTATGGGCACTTAAGGAAGAAGGTTATGAGACTATTATAATAAATAACAATCCTGAGACAGTCAGTACAGACTTTGATATAGCAGATAAACTCTATTTTGAGCCGCTTACACCGGAGGATGTTGAAAATATTGTCCGTCTTGAAAAACCTGATGGGGCAGTGGTACAGTTTGGTGGACAGACAGCTATCAATCTTACCGAATCACTTATGAAGATGGGGGTTAAGATTCTCGGAACGAGTGCAGAGGATGTAGATGCCGCAGAGGATAGAGAGTTGTTTGATCAGATACTCGAGGAGTGTCAGATACCAAGAGCAAAGGGTGATACGGTATTCACAACAGAAGAAGCACTTAAAGTCGCAAACGAGCTTGGTTATCCGGTACTTATCCGTCCTTCATATGTACTTGGCGGACAGGGTATGCAGATAGCAGTATCAGATGATGATATAAAGAAATTTATGCAGGTTGTAACAAGATACCATCAGGAGCATCCTATTCTTATAGATAAATATCTTATGGGTAAAGAGATAGAGGTAGATGCCGTATGCGACGGTGAGGATATTCTTATACCGGGTATCATGGAGCATATCGAGAGAGCAGGTATTCATTCGGGAGACAGTATCTCGGTATATCCTGCACAGACTATCACTGACAGAATACAGGATATGCTTGTCGATTACACAAGAAAACTTGCAAAATCACTTCATGTAATTGGACTTATAAATATACAGTTTATTGTTTACCATGATCAGGTATATGTAATTGAGGTAAATCCTCGTTCAAGCCGTACCGTTCCATATATCAGCAAAGTAACAGGTATTCCTATCGTAGATCTTGCAACAAAAGTAATACTTGGTGCAAAGGTTAAAGATTTCGGATATGGAACAGGACTTGCAAAGAAGTCAAAATATATTGCCATCAAGATGCCTGTATTCTCATTTGAAAAACTTAGGGGAGCAGAGATAAGCCTTGGACCTGAAATGAAATCAACAGGTGAGTGTCTCGGTATATCAAAAGACTTCAATGAAGCACTTTATAAGGCATTTAAGGGAGCCGGAATAGATCTTCCAAAGCATAAGAAGATGATAATCACTCTTAATGATGCTGACAAAGAAGAGGGAATCGAGATTGCTAAACGCTTTAAGAAACTTGGCTATGACATTTTCTCTACGAGGGGAACAGCTAAGGTATTTAACGAAGCAGGAGTTCTTGCAATACCTGTAAACCGTATAAATGAAGAAGCACCTACACTTATGGATCTGTTGCTTGAACATCAGATAGATCTTGTAATAGATACACCAACGCATGATGACAAGCTTAAAGATGGTTTCCTTATCAGAAGAACAGCCATTGAGACAGGTGTAAACTGCCTTACATCGCTTGATACGGCAGCAGCACTTCTCACATCACTTGAGACAGAGGGCAAGGATAAGCTTTCTATCGTAGATGTGGCAACTATCTCAGAACAGCATGAGGTGTAAAATGATGTCGTGGTATGCTTGATGATGCCATATCATTGTATTGCTTTTGCAAATTGTGTTAAAAAATTTATATAAAAATGCAACCTTCTTTAAATAACCGGGTTATTATAAGTAGAAAGCAAAATTGTCATAAGTTTGACTTCTTATGATGTTTGTTTTGAATAATAACGGAAGTTTAAAGGAGGTTTTTTTATGAGAAAAGACAGGATTGCAAAGGCATTTGCATTATTTATGACACTTGTAATAGCAGGAACGACCGGATGTGGCGGCAGAAAGACCGGTCTTAATGAAACAGGAAACAAAAATGTAAGTACACAAAAAACATCTGATATTCAGAAAAAGGATGGTGAGTCATCAAGCAGCGAAGTACAAGACAAGAAACAGGAACTTGTGGGAAAGAAGAAAAAATCATCTGTAAATTTGTCAAATGAAGAAGTTAAAAAATGTAAACAGATTTATAAAGATTATAACAGCAGTCTTTTATATCATTTTCTTAAACAGAGCTGGGGGGATAATCCACAAAAGGGGCTTGTCGCCTGCTCAAATATAAATATGTATCTTGCAAACGGGATGCTCTCGGAAATGACTGCAGGGCAGAGTCGGGAGCAGATATTAAATTCATTTGGCAAAAATATGTTTAGAGCAGATGTTTCGGATTGCATAAATGTAAATGACAGAGAGGAGAAAGAACAGAAGATAATTAGAAAGATGATGGGGTATATAAGCGGTAAAATAAAATCCGAAAACTGCTCTTTAGGTAATTCTGCATGGCTCAGTGATAAATATGATTATTCCAGAGAAGCCGGCTCAATACTTAAAAATGATTATAATGCGTATAGTTTAACGGGAGAGATGGGAAGTAAAAGTTTTAATGATAAAATAAATAAATGGATTGATGAGCAGACAGGTGGTAAGATAAAAGGTAATCTGAAAACAAACAAAGACATGGCTATGTTATTGTTGTCAGCCGTAAATTTTAAGGAGCAGTGGAAAGTCAGATTTGATAAAAACAATACAAAGAAGGGCATATTCTACGGCCAGTCTGCATACACCTGCGGTAATACCACTGAGGAGGAAAAGATTGATAAGGAAAAATGCAGTTTTTTAAATTCGGAGTATTCTTATGCCTATACTGAGAATGGCAGGTATCAGGCAGTTTCGATACCTATGACAAATGCAAATATGAATATAATACTGCCAAAGGAAAATGTGGCAGCAGACAAACTCATAAATAATAAGGACGCAAAGCAGATAATTTCATTGTGTAACACATTCAATAAAAAATGGGATTATTCTAAGATAGTAAAATTTTCAATGCCTAAACTGGATTTTAAAAGTGAACTTGAATTAAATCCATTGATGCAGGATATGGGTATAAAAAATATATTTAATGGAAAAAAAGCAGATTTTTCTAAGATGTTTGTGTCAGATGGAGAAAATAAATCAGAAGGTGGAATTTATGTTAGTAAAGCAAAACAAAATAGCAGGATGACGATTGACGAAAACGGATGCAGTATGGCATCATATACAGAGATTGCCCTTGAGGCATTGGCAGACGAAAAAAAGGATACTGTCACAATGAATTGCAACAGACCATTTATTATAATAGTTTCAACAAGTGACGGTCTTCCGATATTTATGGGAGCAGTAAATAGAGTTGCATAGATAATTGCGAAACTAACTATATGTTGTGTCAATTGCACACATATAGTTAGTTTCGTAAACGCCTATTTTTAATTAACAAAAAGGAGATATATGGAAGATGAGAAAATAGTACAGTTGATATGGGACAGAAATGAAAACGGTATTTACGAACTATCTGAAAAATACGACCGTTATTGTTTTTGTATTTCAGAGCGTATTGTACATGATGAGGAAGATGCAAAAGAGTGTGTAAATGATACATGGCTAAGGACATGGAATACGATTCCGCCAAGCCGACCGTCAGTGCTTAGTACATTTCTTGCCAAGATAGTGAGGAATCTGTCGCTTAACAGGTATAGGGATATGCACGCATTAAAAAGAGGAGGGAATAGTGTGAATATTGCAATAGAGGAACTTAATGAGTGTATAACTGACGGAAAGACGGTGGAAAAAGACATGGAATATAAACTTCTTACAGAGTCAATAGAAGATTTTTTGTGGAAACAGACTAAGAGAAACCGTACCGTCTTTTTGAAACGATATTTCTATGTTATGGATATTAAGGAAATCGCTGAGGAGCTTGATATAAAAGAGGGTACGGTAAAATCAATCCTTAGCCGTATGAGAAAGGAGCTTGCCGTATGGCTTGAAAAGGAGGCGGTAGTGTGAGCGAAAAAAAGGCGGAAAAGCTGATGTATGCCATTGGCGGTGTTTCAGAAGAAATGCTAAAAGAAGCAGAGGATTATTCAGAAAATATTAAAAAGATGTCTTTTAGGCGAAAGAGATTAAAAAAATATGCAAAAACGATATTTGCCATTGGGACAGCCGCAGCAGTCATAGGTTGTGCGTTACTTGTATATGAAAAACCGAAAAAGTCATATAAAAATGATTTAATGCCGACAGGGAAGACTATTGAAAAAAAATATGATAAAAGCAAGACTGATGATTCTATGGATGAGAGTGAGACATTTAATTATGCATCAGAAAATATACATATCTATAATCCTGAGATAACAGAGGAAGAAATACAGGACTCTGACGGGACACGAACCAGCGTGTTGCAGGATATAGCAGCAGGATACGATGAAAATATATCCGACACGCAGAAAAATAAAAAGAGTGGGACAGAAGATGATGTAAGTACAGATTATGATAAAACGGAGGAAAAAAACAGCGGTTCGGCTAAAAGCGGGGACGATTGTACTGATGGCACAGAAATAAGAACTAACAAAAAGCAGAAATTAAAAGTTCATGCAACAAAAGACGGAGAGACAACAAAAATCCAATTTATATTGCAATTTGGCAAAGCTGGTGATGGAGGCACATATATTTGCAATGTTAAAGAGACAAATGCCGGTATGTCGATAGAAAAAACAGTTTTATCTGACAAAGACAGCAATTGGAAAGAAAATAAAAAAGCAAAAGTTGTGTGTAAATCTGGAACAAAGCTGATGTTTACGGCTAATATTACAAAAAAACAGCAGTCGGAGGAAGATATAAAGCTGTTAGAAATAAATGTGAAATTTAAAGAAAAGGGAGATAAAACAACAGATGGATTTAATATGACAGTGCGAAAGGAAAATGACGGATATTATTCATATATGAAAAAATAGAAAGTGGAGATAAGTATGATGTTTTTATGCTGTTAGGAGATTTTTTTGTAAATATGTGGTACAATAAATGTCAATGTGTTTATAATGCATAGAATTATATACGGATAAGAGAGGACAATTAAGATGAAAAAAAACATTAGAGTTTTTATTATGCTTATAGCAATGACATTGAGTATTATTCCAAGTGATACAAATATAGTGAAGGCGGCACAGACGGTTAATGAATATACAGATGAAAATGCGGCATTTCAGAATAAACTGTTTTCGCTTGCTGTTGAAAATAAGATTAATTTTACTGACAGAACAGGTAAAGGTTATGCGACATTTACGGCAAAAGATACGGCAAGATATAGAATTGAAATAAATGATTATGAAGATCAACGAATGACTATAAGGATTCATGATGATGTTGAAAATAACTATGTTGAGCATATCAAGGCGGGAAAAAATGATTATTTCAGTTATAATATGACAGAGGGAAGAAAATATACAATAGAGGTAGAAAAAGTCAGTTCTATGTATTATGCAAGCTGTGCCGGGGTGAAAATATTACCGCAGACAGAGTCGTTAGTTCTTTCTAAAAGAACAGGAATTATTATCGGAAATGAAAACAAATTAAAGATTGATACTCAGGTTGAACCTGCAAGTATCAAGACAAATGGACTTATAACTTATAGAAGTCTGGATGAGGGCATTGCAACGGTTGATGAAAACGGAGTTGTTACGGCAGTGAAAGCCGGCAGTACAAGCATAAATATCTCTACATATGATAATTATGAAGAAACTTTTTATGTTACGGTTATAAGTACGGACAGTGTTTTATCTGAAAAAGAGTTGACAGTAAACAAGAAAGCAAGTGCTGATATAAAAAGCGGTGATGCAGAGGCATATTTTACATTTACTCCAAAGAATACAACTCAATATAATTTTATGATAGAGATGCAGAAGGGTGTAGGCGGTGTAGTATATATATATAAGGGAGATAAGGTTCAGGAAACAGAAGGATATATTGCAAGTGAAAGAGGAATATCAAATGCAGATATATCTTGTGAGCTTGAGGCAAATCAGGTATATACAGTAAGGGTATGTTTTGAAGATTCATATACAACAGGGTCGATAGATGTTCTTGTAAGGGAAAAAACAAAAGACCTTGAAATTACAGGAACTGGTGACAAACTGATAGTAGGGCTTGAAAAGACAATGCAGCTTAACGCAAAAGTCACAACGGCTTCAGGAGAGAACAATGAAGTTACCTGGGCATCAGAAGACGAAGGTGTTGCAATAGTGAATCAAAACGGTCTTGTTACATCTGTCAATATGGGAACGACTAACATAACAGCAACGACATGGGATGGAGTCGTTAAAAAATATGAGGTAGTAGTTCAGGAGCCGCAGATTTCACTTAATAAATCTTTCGTAAAAATGAGAGTAAATGAAAAGTTTACACTTAAGCCTGTTCTTACATATGATGATGGGAAAGATTATACAGGATACAAATGGGATGAGGTATTATTTATATCTCGTGACGAAAGTGTGGTGAGGGTTACAAAAAGTGGGGATGATAAGTGTATTTTGAAGGCAGCCGGAAGAGGTAATACAGTTGTAGATGTCACTATGAAAATAGGAACAAGAAGTTATGAGATGTCATGTGAAGTTAATGTTAAAGGTCCTTATCTGAATTGCTCAAGATGTTATTTGTATATTGGAAATACGCAGAAAGTAAAAGTGCTTGATAAAAAAGGAACTTTGAAATGGAGTACATCAAATAAAAAAGTAGCCACGGTATCAAAGAGCGGGAAAATTACGGCAAAAAAACGAGGTAATGCTTTGATTATATGCAAAGTTGACGGAGTCAAATTAACTTGTAATGTTACTGTTGATACACCGTATATGATTGGAATGGATGGCACTATGACAGAGGGGCTTAGCTGCAAAATGCGAATTATAGGATCAAATTCATCAAAAAAAGAAAGATGGTCATCATCAAATAAAAAGATATTAACGGTGAAAAATGGAAAGATAACAGCTAAAAAAACGGGTGTTGCAACATTAAAATGTAAGGTGAATGGTATTACAATAAAGAAGAAAGTCACAGTACATAAGAATGTATATACACAGCCTTCTGCAAAAATTAAAGATATGCTTCTCGACAGGATATATTATCAGGTTGTAAAGACATATTTTTCAGGGAACAAACTTAAAGTCAAAATAAAATTATATAATACATATACTGACAGAAAATTAAAAGTTATAAAGGCACTTGATGTAAAAATATACGCAAATGGCAGATGTCTGCACCAGAGAGTGGTTAATAAGAAAGTGAATATGAAAGCATACAGTTCAAAGACGATAACGGTAACAGTATCAAAAAACAGTAAAATGAAACATACTATAGATTTGAGAAATAATGCTTTTACTTCGAATATAAATCTGCAGACGGCATATTACAGTTACAAATATACATATTAAGTGAAATAAATACGCCGTATTCTAAATGATAATGATATTTAGAATACGGCGTATTGTTTTTAATACAGGGTTATACAAGATATAAATACTTAACAATATTTTTATCGTTATGAAATTATGAAAGATTTTTAATTATTTTGTCAAAAATTTCAAATACCTGAAGTTTTTCTTTTTCAGAGAAACCATTAAGACATAACTCTTCAAGTTTTTCAAATTCGGAGTAAACTTCTTCAGCAGTTTTTTTCCCTTTTGTCGTAAGATAAATTTTATGTGCGTGTTTTTGACCTGCAGTTAATACTTTTTCGCGATATATAAAATCAGCTTTTTCCATGTTATTAAGTATGGATGTCATAGACGGGGGTGTTATTCTGCAGATAGAGGCAAGTTCTTTCTGGGTGTATCCATCTGTCTCATTGAGTATATACAAAACCTTTGGCTGTGCATTTGAAAGATTAAGCCTTTCAAAAATGGCCTGGCTGCGTTTTGCGTGTGCTGCGGAAAGTTCAAGCAGTTTTAAGAAAAATTTCTCATTCATATATAAAATCCTCGTTTGATAGTAAATATTAACTTCTAATTGTTAAAAAGTCTTTTTGCAAAATTGTAAAAGCCGTGATCCATCACTGTAGCATCATGCCCACCGGTTGTTTTGTACCATATATGTTTAGTGTTATTTTTAACAAGTGCATTGTGGTATGTTTCAGGAATGTCAAAAACAACAGTATCGCTTTTGGCTGCGACAATCATTAAAAGAGTGTTGTCGGCGTATTCATCATTTAACTTAAATGTATCTGCTTTAAAAAGACCGTCTTCAGCTATTCCGTTCATTTCGTATGCAAAAAGTCCGGGAGCAGGGCAGAAACCTCCTATATATCCAAAAGTGTCCTGCATTGAAAGACCGATATAAAGTGCAGTGCGGCCACCCATTGAAAAACCGGCAATTGCTGTGTTTTCACGACCTTCTGCTACCGAATAATTTTCCTTTATATAAGGCATAAGATTGTCACGAAGATCATTTATGAAATTGTCAAATGCACGATAATTGTCAAGCGAAAAAGCATCTCCAACATATGTATCATTTGCCCTTGCACGGCAGTTTGGAAGCACAAGTATCATCTCTTTTGCCGTTTTTTCGGCAATCATGTTTCCTATTATAACAGGTGCATTAGCATTAAGCCAGTCTGTATGATCCTGACCAAGACCATGGAGAAGATAGCACACCGGATATTTTTTGTTTTTGTCGTAGTTTGGCGGAAGTACTACAGCACATTTTCTGTTTTTGTTGGTGGTTGTTGAAAAGTATGTATCAATTTTAACCTTACCATAAGTGACATCACTGTTTTTTTCTGTATATGCGAAAGATACAGGATATGCTACATCGCCGTCATATGGGTCCGGTTTTGTTGCCGGTCTTTTTTTTACCGTGACATTACAAGTATAAGTTTTATTGTTGTATTTTGCCATTATTTTGCCTTTTCCTTTCTTTTTTGCTTTTATAAGTCCGGATTTATTAACTGTAATAATGGATTTGTTATTTGAACTCCATTTAATCTTTTTCTGATTTTTACCGGAAACATTTTTTAATTTTAATTTTTTAGTCTGTCCTGTTTTCATTATGAGTTTTTTTGCACTCAGTTTAGGTTGTCCGGCAGTCTTTGCAATACTGTGTGTGGTGCAAAATGATGTGACGGGTAATAATAGTGTAGAAATTGTCAGTGTTGCTGTGAGAATAAGTGTTAATTTTTTTTTCATGTCTGTAACCTCCGGGTTTAATATAGTAAAACAAATGCGATTTTAAAGTAAGAAAGCTAATTAGAAAACTAATCAATACTGCTGTTATATTATAACTTTGAAGAATGTTTGTCAATATATTAAAACTATGAATGTAAGAAATGCAATGATGAACTGTTACCTGTTATATGATATAATTAACAAAAATAGACTGAAATATAGCGGCAGCAGGGAAAATAGTTTTTGAAAAGTCTATCAGTATGTTGATTTATATATTATAATATATTAGAATAACAGGTAGATTATTAAATAGAAAAATAAGTGAGGTATTAGGATATGCAGGAATATGATGAATCATTTTTTATAACAAAAGCTAATAAGCGTGGTGGAGTGACATGGTTTATATTGATGATAATAGTGTCAGTTTATTATGGTATAAAGGTTGGTACCGGCAAGCTGGATGTTGGATATTTCTTTATGTTTTTTACTGTTGGATGGCTGTCGCTTATTATCAGCAAAGTACTATTAAAAGTTAAGGGTGAGGACAATAAAAATTATAAATGGATGTTAGGAATAGGATATTTATTGTTTTATTCTGTTATTGCGTGGACCTCACTTGACCAGGTATCATATGTGTTTATATTGCCATTACTTTCAATATTGATACTCTATAAGGATCCTAAGTTCATAAAGGTCATGATGTGGATAACATTGTTTATTCTTTTTTCTAGCAATATGTACAAAGGTTTAGTAAAGGGGATGCTGGATTTTGTTTCAAGTGAGGAATGTGCACTTGAGTTTGCCGTTGTCATCTGTTGTTATGTATGCACAAATATGGCAATAAAGCATCTTGTAGAGTCAGATGGAGCATTGACAGCTTCGATTAAAGGAAACCTTGCGAGAGTGGTAAAGACAGTTGAACAGGTAAAAATTGCAAGTAATGAGGTTGTTGATGGAGTAACTGTTGTAAGAGAGCTTGCAGATGAGAATAAGGCAGGTGCGGATGAAGTTGTTAAAGATATGAGAGTGCTCTCGGATAACAATGATGTATTAAATGAGAAAACCGTATCTTCGGTTGATATGACAAATGTAATTGACGACCAGGTAAGAAATGTTGCAGGACTTATGGAACAGGTCGTAGAACTTATAAATGCATCTGTTGAGCACGCAGATACAAGTGCTAAGGACCTTGTGGAAGTGGTTGATACAACAAACAAAATGTCTGAACTTTCTAAAGAAGTAGAAAATATACTGGCAGACTTTAAAGAAGAGTTCAAAGGTGTTAAAGATGAGACAAGCACGATAGATGGTATAACATCGCAGACGAATCTTCTTGCACTTAATGCTTCAATAGAGGCAGCAAGAGCAGGTGAAGCAGGAAAGGGCTTTGCAGTTGTTGCAGATGAGATAAGAAATTTAAGTAATGGAACTAAGGAATCATCGGGAAGTATTATGCAGGCACTTTCAAGACTTGAGGAGACATCGGCAAAAATGATGGATTCCATTGCACAGACTATAGAACTTATCCAGTTGAACATAGAAAAAGTATCAAATGTTAATAGGAGTGTGACAAAAATAACAAATGATGCTGCAACGCTTGGTGAAAATATAAAGATTGTAGACAGTGCAGTAAAAGAGGTAGAGACATCAAATAAAACACTTACTGACAATATGAATCAGGTAGGTGCTGTTATGAACGATATGACAGAAAGCATAAACAAGGCGGAACTTACTACAAGAACCATGCTCAGCAAGTATGAGTCAAGTGCTAAAAGTGCGATGGACATTGAGGATGTTGTCGGAAAACTAATGGAAGAACTTGGCGTTGGCGGATTTATGGGTGTTCAGGATGTAAGAAGCGGCATGAAGATTTCCATAAGCAATGTAAATGGTGTTAAGAAAGAGTATAGTGGTGAAGTTGTAGAGCGTAATGGCAATGAACTATATATAACTGTTGACGAAAAAGACAGTGAATTGTTTGATAAAAAAGATAAACATACGAGATGTAACTTTAATATAGTAGTAGACAATGTATTGTATTATTGGGAAAATATATCAATCAGACACAGTAAAGCCGCTGAAAGTGGTGAGTATAAACTTTATATAGAGTCAAATCCGCAGGTACATAACAGAAGAAAATATCCTCGTATGCCGATTGCAAATGCCTGTACGATAAAATTTGAGAACGATGACAAAACATATAATGGGCGTATGGTAAATGTGAGTGCAAACGGTTTTGCATTTTCGGTCTGTGACAGTGCTTTTGTAAATGCAAAAGATAAGAATATAATTGTTTCAGTGGATAATTTTGATGAGATTTGTACAAATCCACTAGAGGGCTGCATTATAAGATGCTCAAATAATGACGGGGAGTACACAGTAGGATGCCGTATGCCGGAAGACATAATCTCTATAAAGCATTATGTAAATAAAAATTATTGTAATTAGGTGAAAGTGAAACAGCCATACTGAAAAACAGTATGGCTGAACTTTTGTAACAGTTCAGCTTTCATTTTCTACATTCATAAACCTGCCAGCAAGCTGTCAGTCGCTGCTATGCAGCTTGTGTTTACTTCATTTCATAAATGAAAGGCAATGGGGCATGGAAAAAACTTGTAACAGTTCAGCTTTCATTTTCTGCATTCATAAACCTGCCAGCAAGCTGTCAGTCACTGCAATGCAGCTTATGTTTATTCATTACGGAAATGAAAGGCTATTCAGCCATAAAAAACTAATTTGCAATACAATGAGCAAGCTCAAGTATTACAAATTGTGTTTTTATGTCTGAACTGTTACAATTTTTTTGAAAATAATATTGTAAATTATTTTAATAAATTGTAAAATAGTGCTATAGCTTTGAAAAATAAAAATACAAAAAAAGGAGAAGCATACTATGATAGCATGGTACAAATTTGATGATGAAAAAAATATTGGAGCAGATAGTTCAGGGAATGGTTTTGATGCCGTTCCTGCCGGGGATAATGCCCCCGTCATAAAGGATGTTGACGGAAGAAAGGCTGTTGTTATCAGCGGTGATGGAAAGGTCGCTAATTCATACATTAAACTTCCTGAAAATATCCTTAAGGGTGTTTCTGATGATGACGGTCTTTGCATTTCTTTCTGGATGAATCTCTCTAAAGGTGAGAATGTGTGGGAGAGACTTTTTGATTTCGGTCATTCTACAATGGGACCTTATTTCTTCCTTACGAGAAATCTCAGGGCAAGCTGTTTTAATGGGGCAGACCTTTTAGCTGATCCGGGAAAAGGATTTGCGGAGCACACATGGATTCATGTTGCAGTTGTTGTTCACGGCACGAAGAACGGAACACTCAGCAGTGCAGGTCCGCAGGTATATGTTGACGGTGAGCTTATAGCAGACGGTCTTATAAGTCAGACATCAAGCGGAAACTACAGAAGACTCAGAGAGTGGTTTGCAGGCCTTAAGGATGACGGAAAATATGTAAATAACTTTATCGGCCGTTCACAGTTTGATGCAGATCCGGATGCAAATGTGGCACTTTCGGATTTCAGGATTTACGATTCTGCACTTTCAGAGGGTGATATAGTAGATATTGTGTGTGAGAGCATTTCAAAGAAAGATATTCTTGAGATGGTGTGCGAAAAATATCTCACTGCACCTGACAAGATAATAACAGAGGATATAGAACTTCCTGCATCTTACATGGGAGGAAAGGTAAATGTCATATGGAAGTCAGAGGATGAAGCTATTTTAAGTTCTGATGGAAAAGTCGGGGATTTTGAGAAAGCTAAGTATATGAAACTTAGTGCAACTCTATCTTTTGACGATGAGAAAAAGACTATTGAATATATGGTTACTGTTGTTCCGAAGACGGAAGTTCCATACGAACTCACTATTCATGCCGACCGTGAAAAGGTAAAGATAAGTGATACTCTCTACGGCCTTTTCTATGAGGATATAAACAATGCGGCAGATGGCGGTATCTATGCCGAACTTGTAAATAACCGTTCATTTGAAGCGTTTACATATAATACATACGACCCGTCATCAGGGGAAAACGGAAAATCGACAGGAAGAAATCACACGCCGCTCGCATTCTGGTTTGGTGACACAGATAAGGTCACACCTAAATGTGAGGGCGGCTTAAATGAGCATCTTGGAATTGCAAAACCTGATACAAGTGAGTATTATGTTACTGTAAAGTCTGGTGCAGTACTCTACAACAGAGGTTTCTGTGACACGACGGCGGCTCTCTCAATGTATCTTAAAAAAGATGAGAAATATGATTTTTCTATATGGGCTAAGAGTACAGACAATGTGGCAAAGATAAAGATAGCTCTTGTCGATGAGGAGGATGTTTTGGTGAGTGACGAGAAAGAACTTGCTGGAATTTCTGACACATGGAAGAAATTTGGTGAGGATGAAAAGATTGTCCTTACTGCAAAAAAGACAGGATATGCACAGTTAAGACTTGCGTTTGAGGGCGAGATTTCAATAGATATGGTTTCTCTTATGCCTGAAAATGTATGGGGAGCAGGTGATGAGAGCACAAGTGCTACAGCTCATGCAAACTATATTGGCAACAAGAATTATCGTTTAAGGAGAGATCTCGTTGAAGCCATGCGTGACCTTCATCCGAAATTCTTAAGATTTCCGGGTGGATGTATTTCAGAGGGTTCATTTATCTGGGAAAATGTATATGACTGGAAAGATTCGGTCGATGATATTGAATACAGAAAAGAAAACTTTAATGTGTGGGGATATATGATGACAATGGGACTCGGTTATATGGAATATTTCCAGCTTGCCGAGGACTTAGGTGCATCACCTCTTCCTGTCATGGCTTGCGGAGTGCTTTGTCAGGCTCGTTCTGATTATGCAAATCCGGCGGGTGGAAGCCTTCAGGAGAAATATATTAAAAACTTTACAGACCTTATCGACTTTGCGATAAGTACCGACTGTAAAAATAATGAGTGGGCTGCTTTAAGAAAGAAGATGGGACATGAAAAGCCGTTTGATATGCACCTTTTAGGCGTTGGAAATGAAAACTGGGGCGAAGAATTTTTCGCAAGTTTTGAAGAATTTAAACACGCTATTGACGAGCATATGGAAAAGAATTATCCGGGTTATGACCTCACTATCATTTCAACGGTAGGTGCACAGGCAGATGATGATGCCTATAAGTTTGGATGGAGATATTTGAGCGGTAATCTTAAGGATAAGGGAGCTGTCATTGCATTTACTGACGGAAACGAGAGTTTTGATAAGGAAGTCGAGTGGTATAAATACCAGAAACATTATATGGAGACGGTAGCTGACGAGCATTATTACCGTTCAAATGCGTATTTATATGAAAATGCAGACAGATATGATTATTATTACAGGGCATACAATACAGATGGAACAATAGATGACAGTAATTCATCAAAAGTATTTGTCGGTGAGTATGCATCATCGGATAAAAACACACTCGCCGGAGCAGTTGCAGAGGCAGCGGTCATGACAGGTTTTGAAAATAACTCAGATGTAGTAAGACTTGCGGCAACAGCACCACTGTTTAATAAGGTGCTCTCTGACGGAGCATACCGCTGGACACCTGATGCCATCTGGTTTGATAATGATTCGGTATGGTACACACCAAACTATTATGTTCAGCAGATGTTTGCAAAGTATATAGGTGACCGTGCCATTGACACATCATTTAAGATGTATGACAAAGACGAGAAGAAGCAGCTTATACCGCATGGAGGAGTATCAGTATCGGTAACTGAAGCTGATATGCTTTTACAGAAAATTGAGATAATCTCAAATGCAGACGGAAGTGTATTGTTCAGCCAGGATTTTGCAAATGAACTTAATGAGAAAATTTCACTGATACCGGGTTCGGAGAATTATGAAAAACAGGCAGATGGAATTTTGTTTAAGGCAACTGACAAAGCAGCAAACGGAATTTATATATATGATGATAGTTGGACAGATTATAAGATAAATGTAACTGCAAAGAGAATATCAGGAAACGGCGGATTGTTTGTGGGAGCAGGTCTTACGGATATATCAGAGAAGAATAAAAATGTCGTTGAGTATGCTGTTTCAATGCACGGTTATCTCACCGGTGTAAGAGTCTTTAAGGACGGAAGTGAGGGCTACCGAATGGGCGACTACTCATCAAGTGAGCTTGCAGGAAATTTAAGAGAGTGCAATTTTGAGCCGCTTGAGGATGGAAAACAGTATGTATTTACTGTTAATTACGGATGCGGAGATGCGAAGGGACTTCAGATGTATTATACAGATGAGGCAGGCAATAAGAGCATAGTCCTTGACTATAAATTAAATGCATATAACAGAGTTGTATTTAATTCCGTAACAAGAGATGAAAAGAACATCTATGCAAAACTTGTAAATAAAGATAATGTTGCAAAGAAAGTATCAGTAAAACTTGATGCTTACAAAAAAGTTGCGAGTGCCGAAGTTGTAATGCTTACGGCGGATAAGGAGCTTGCCGGTGTTGCAAATGTGAATACTAAAGAAAAAGAATATGTTGTTCCAGTAAAATATCAGACAGCCGTAAATAATCAGACAGCAGAGATATTACTCCCTGCAAATTCAGTAGCGGTAGTAGTATTCTAAAATATCACATCTTGCAATAACGTGTTGTTTCGTGTAAAATGTGTAATTGAGAAAATAAGTTGCAGCTAATTTATAAGTCTGACATTTAACACTATAAGATAATAATGTTATGAGCAGGCAGCAGAGCGGATTACATATATCCGCCTGAATGTCAGATGGTGTGATAATATGCAGATTTAGCGGTGACGGAACTGAAAGGCGGGTTAAATTAGAATGTTTAAGATCAATGACAATTATTTAAAATTACCTGGTAGTTATCTTTTTTCTACCATTGGAAAGAAAGTAGCAGCATATACGGCAGCAAATCCTGATAAAGAAGTTATCAAACTCGGTATCGGAGATGTTACATTACCACTTGCACCTGCTGTTATAAAGAGACTTCATAGTGCGGTTGACGAGATGGCAGTAAAAGAGACATTTAAGGGATATGCTCCTGACCTCGGATATGAATTTCTTCGTACAACTATCGTAGAGAACGATTACAAGGCAAGAGGATGCGATATTGCGGCAGATGAGATTTTTGTAAGTGACGGTGCAAAGAGTGATTCAGGAAATATCGGAGACATATTCGCAGTTGACAACAAGATTGCCGTATGTGATCCTGTTTATCCTGTATATGTAGATACAAACGCCATGGCAGGCCGTACAGGTGTATATAACCCTGAAACAGAAAAGTGGTCAGATGTTATCTATATGCCATGCACAAAAGAAAACAACTTTGTTCCTGAACTTCCTAAGGAAGAGCCTGACATTATTTATCTCTGCTTCCCTAACAATCCTACAGGAACAACTATTACAAAAGACCAGTTACAGGTATGGGTTGACTATGCCTTAAAGATAGGTGCGGTTATCATCTATGATGCTGCTTACGAAGCATATATTTCTACTGAAAATGTACCTCATTCAATCTATGAGTGTGAGGGTGCAAAAGGATGTGCCATCGAACTTAGAAGCTTTTCAAAAAATGCAGGATTTACAGGTACAAGACTTGGATTTACAGTAATCCCTAAAGAACTTAAATGCGGTGATGTAATGCTTCACAGTCTTTGGGCACGCCGTCACGGAACTAAGTTTAACGGTGCTCCTTATATTATTCAGGCAGCCGGTGCAGCAGTTTACACTGATGAGGGAAAGAAAGAGACTAAAGAGCAGATAGCATATTATATGAACAATGCCAAGATAATAAGAGACGGTCTTACAGGTGCAGGCTATGAAGTTTACGGTGGTGTTGATGCTCCATATATATGGCTTAAGACACCTGACAAGATGACTTCATGGGAGTTCTTTGATTATCTCCTTGAAAATCTTAACATTGTCGGAACACCTGGTTCAGGATTTGGACCAAGTGGTGAGGGCTACTTTAGACTGACAGCATTCGGAAGTCTTGAGAATACAAAGAAAGCAATGGAGCGTATCAAAGCAGGTAAAGCGTGATGACAAGCGGCAGGGTGTTGTTACTTACAGGCTTGCCGAATTTATAGTAAATGTGATGCATATTTATGCTGCATTTAAAGTCATGAATTTAAAAGTGAGGAATTATATTGAAAAAGTGTATAGTTAGAGCGATGGGTATCGTACTTACCGCCGGACTTGTCATAACTTCGGTGGCAGTACAAAAAAATGTTGTATCGGCAGATGCAGTTACGGGAACTTCAAAATATATTGCATTTGGAGCAGACCTTAATGCAAAAGAAAAGGCGGCGGTACTCGACGGATTTGGCATTACCGAAAGTGATTTGTCAGATTATAAGACGATAGAGATTACAAATAAAGATGAGCATGATTATCTCGGTGATTATATGTCGGACTCCGTTATTGGGACAAGAGCATTGTCATCTGTTATGGTAGTGAAAGCAGATGAAAACAGTGGTGTAAATGTTTCGACAAAGCATATTACCTACTGCACATCTGGTATGTATTGTAATGCACTTGTAACGGCAGGTCTTTCAGATGCAAAGGTGACTGTTGTCGGACCATTTGATATATCAGGTACATCTGCACTTGTTGGTGCGATGAAAGCCTATTCCGTTATGACGGGTGAAGAAATATCCGAAAAGACGATGGATACTGCGACAGATGAGCTTGTAACAACTGCGGAAGTTGCCAAAAATGTCGGTGATAAGCAGAAAGTCACGGAGCTTGTGGCAGCAGCAAAGAAAGCAGTGTTTGAGGATCAGCTTTCATCTGAGACGGATATAAGGGATGCTATTGAACAGGCTGCCAATGAACTTAGTATCGACCTTTCGGATGATGATGTTGAAAAACTGACAAACATGATGATGAAAGTGTCTAAAGAGGATATAGATCCTGGCACGATCGCAAAGCAGGCATCTGATATATATAACAAATTAAAAGAAAAAGGTATTGACCTTGCAAATGTAGATACAAAGGGACTCGGTGAGAAAATAGGCGATTTCTTTGGCAATATATTTACGGCGATAGCAAACTTTTTCTCAGGTTTGTTCGGATAAAATAAATTAAAAATCTGAGACTCACCCAAATGAGTGAGTCTCTTATGTTTAAAATAACTCTTTAAATGTAAAAGTTTTTGTCTGTTGTCTGCAAACCGGATGCGGACGGCAGTTATTTTGGCTAATATGAAGTGAGGTTGAATATGGCAAATGTTATTTCTGATGAAACAATAGATTATGTTGGAATTCTCGCAAAGCTTGAACTTAGTGATGAAGAAAAAGAAAAAGCTAAAAAAGACATGGAAGAAATGCTCGATTATATAGACAAGTTAAATGAGCTTGATACATCGGATGTTGAACCAATGTCTCATGTATTCCCCGTAAACAATGTGTTCAGGGAAGATGTGGTTACAAACGGTGATGGCACGAAGCAGACGATTGCAAATGCACCTGAAAAAAAAGATGACAGTTTTGTTGTGCCAAAAACCATTGTAGGATAGAGAATGGAGGAAAGTTATGTCTTTGATGAATCTTACAGCTGTTGAGCTGGGAAAAAAGATTAAAAATAAAGAAGTTACGGTAGTGGAAGCTACAAAGGCTGCTCTTGATGCCATTGATGCAAAAGAAGACAAAGTAAACAGCTTTGTGACTGTTGACAGGGAGGGTGCATTAAAAAGAGCAGAGGAAGTTCAGAAACTTATAGACGATGGAAAACTTAACGGACCGCTTGCGGGTGTTCCGGTTGCGATAAAAGATAATATGTGCACAGAGGGACTTCTTACTACATGCAGTTCTAAAATTCTTGGAAATTTTGTCCCTACATTTACATCTGAGGCAGTATTAAATCTTGAAAAAGCAGGAGCTGTCATTCTTGGCAAGACAAATATGGATGAGTTTGCCATGGGAAGTACAACAGAGACTTCCGCATACGGCGAAACTAAAAATCCGTGGAATTTAGAGCATGTTCCGGGTGGTTCTTCAGGCGGTTCATGTGCGGCAGTTGCGGCAGAAGAGTGTTTTTATGCACTCGGTTCTGACACCGGCGGATCTATAAGACAGCCAAGTTCATTCTGTGGTGTTACGGGTATAAAGCCGACTTACGGAACGGTATCGCGTTACGGACTTATCGCTTACGGTTCATCGCTTGACCAGATAGGACCTGTTGCAAAAGATGTCACAGATTGTGCTACTATCCTTGAGATAATAGCTTCACATGATGAAAAGGATTCAACTTCCGTTAAGAGAGATGACCTTGATTTCACATCTGCACTTGTGGATGATGTAAAAGGCATGAAAATAGGTATTCCTAAAGATTATCTCGGTGAGGGACTTGACAACGAAGTAAAAGATGCAATCCTAAACGCTGCAAAGGTTCTTGAAGAAAAAGGTGCGATAGTTGAGGAGTTTGATTTAAGCCTCGTTGAGTATGCCATCCCTGCATATTATGTTATCGCTTGTGCTGAGGCAAGTTCAAATCTTGCGAGATTTGACGGTGTGAAATACGGATACCGTACAGAAGAGTATGACGGACTTCACAATATGTATAAAAAGTCCCGCTCAGAGGGCTTTGGAGCAGAAGTAAAGAGAAGAATAATGCTCGGTTCTTTCGTTTTGAGTTCAGGATATTATGATGCGTATTATCTTAAGGCACTCAGGACAAAGGCTCTCATAAAGAAAGCATTTGATGAAGCATTTGCAAAATACGATGTTATTTTAGGACCGGCTGCACCTACAACAGCACCAAAGCTTGGTGAAAGTTTAAGTGATCCTCTTAAGATGTATCTTGGAGATATATACACTATTTCGGTAAATCTTGCCGGACTTCCGGGTATAACTGTTCCATGCGGAACGGATTCAAAAGGTCTGCCGATAGGTTTACAGCTTATTGGTGACTGCTTTAAGGAAAAAAACATTATACGTGCAGCATACAGTTTTGAGCAGACAAGAGATTTTAAACACAGTCCGCTTGCAGAATAATGGAAAAGAGGTAAAGTATGAAACAGTATGAAACAGTCATCGGATTGGAAGTACATGTAGAGCTTGCCACAAAGACAAAGATTTTTTGCGGATGTTCTACAGAGTTTGGCGGCAAGCCAAATTCACATACCTGTCCTGTATGTACGGGTATGCCGGGTTCACTTCCTGTACTTAATAAAAAGGTTGTTGAATATGCCGCAGCAGTAGGTATTGCCACAAACTGTACTATTACACAAAATTGCAAATTTGACAGAAAGAATTATTTTTATCCTGATAATCCTCAGAATTATCAGATTTCACAGTTGTACCAGCCGATCTGCCGCAACGGTCATATTGATATAGAGACAGAGAGCGGTGTCAAAAAGAGCATCGGAATACATGAGATACACATGGAAGAAGATGCCGGAAAGCTCGTGCATGATGAGTGGGGTGAAAGTTCACTTGTAGATTTCAACCGTTCAGGTGTACCGCTTATCGAGATAGTATCTGAGCCTGATATGAGGTCTGCTGAGGAAGTTATCGCATATCTTGAAAAGTTAAGACTTATCGTTCAGTATCTCGGTGCTTCTGATTGTAAATTACAGGAGGGTTCAATGCGTGCTGATGTAAACCTTTCGGTAAGGGAAGTCGGAGCGGCAGAGTTTGGCACGAGAACGGAGATGAAGAATCTTAATTCCTTCAAAGCTATCGCAAGAGCGATAGAAGGAGAGCGAGAGCGTCAGATAGACCTTATCGAAGCAGGAGAAAAGGTTGTTCAGGAGACAAGAAGATGGGATGATACAAAAGAGTATTCTTATGCGATGCGATCAAAAGAGGATGCACAGGATTACAGATACTTCCCTGAGCCTGACCTTGTACCTATTATCATAAGTGATGAATGGCTTGACGAGATAAAGAAAAACCAGCCTGAGTTTAGGGATGAGAAATTCAAGAGATATATTGAAGAATACAAACTTCCTGAATATGATGCGGACATTCTTACGGGGAATAAGCATCTTGCTGATCTTTTTGAAGCTACAACGGCAATATGCAACAATCCTAAAAAGGTTTCTAACTGGCTTATGGTCGAGACAATGCGTCTTATGAAAGAAAATGAGATGGAGCCTGAACAGCTTAAGTTCTCGCCTGAAAATCTTGCGAAACTTATAAACCTTGCAGAAAGCAGGGTTATAAACAGCTCAGTTGCAAAAGAAGTCTTTGAAAAGATATTTAACGAGGATATTGATCCTGAGAAATATGTCGAGGAAAATGGTCTTAAAAATGATACTGATGATGGAGCCTTAAAAGAGACTATCGAAAAGATAGTTGCCGACAATCCACAGTCAGTAGAGGATTATCACAGTGGAAAGAAAAAGGCTATCGGTTTCCTTGTGGGTCAGACGATGAAAGCAACACAGGGAAAGGCTGATCCGGGAATGATAAACCAGATATTAAAAGAGATACTTGACAAATAAAGAATATGATGTAAGTGTCAAAAGTATAAAATTCGATTTTGTCTGCACAAATGAGCATTATAGACTTATTGACACTCATATCATAATATAAAAACTGCCTGATGTATCAGGGTGTGAACGGCAGTGTTAAAATGGAGGTAAGGGTATGGGTGCTGAAAAAAGAAGAAGTAAGAGAATACCGATAACAATGCATCTTGATGTATCATCATTGTTTAAACAGGATAATGTTCATGTAAAGAACATAAATGCACCTATTGAGATAACGGATATTTCAAGAAATGGTATCGGATTTGTCACAAAAAGTGTTTTGCCTATTGGATTTTATTTTAATTCAAGACTTGAATTTGAAAAGAAGAATGACAGTTTAAACTGCGTGGTTCAGATAGTCAGAAGAAAACAAAAAGATGATGGTACAACGCTTTACGGTTGTGAATTTGTAGGTATGCCGTCGATATTTGACTATATATTTGACGATATAGAAAATGATTATTTGAAAAATCATTCTGACGATGAAAAAATGAATAATTGATTATTGTAAAGCCCCCGGTCTGTCTATAGATGTACCGGGGGCTTATTTAAGCCCTTATATCAAACGAGAACCGTTTCATATCGGTTGTCTGTTGTGTGTTTATCTTTGCATTGATAAATTCATCTACAGTGCTGGTGCTTGCATCAGCTTTTTCTATTTTTACATGACAAGCATAACCCTGTGAGTTTAATGCATCTTTTAAAAGACCGGCATTTGTCGAGAGAAGATCTATTGACCTGTCATTGTCGGATATGAACTTAGTGTTTATCTCATTGTGGTTTTTATCGAGATATACATCAAGTGCACCGAGATTTTCCATATCAAGATGCAGTAATACATGTATGTTGTTTGGGTCTTTCCTCAGCTTTTCCTTTTTGGTGTAGACATAAAGGTCGCCGTGTGTATTCTGGTTTCTTAATTTTAAAGGCATCTGAAAATACGAAAATGCTTCGCTTAATGTTTTCATAAAATCAATGTTGCTCTGTGCATCTCTTGCCTGACTGCCGAGACTGTCGGAATCGTCACCTGAGAGATTGGTACTTATAAGTGAATCAAAATCTTTTAACTGTTTTTGCATCTTGTTATAGAAATTATTTATGTTTTCACCGTCTTTTAATTTCTGTGGTGAGAGCAGCCAGTTACTTTCAAGTACCTTTGAAAATATGGATTCAAAGGACTGTGACCTGAAAAGTTCATTTATTGTTTCGGGGTCAGAGAGCGGTATAAGATTTTTGATTACGGTAAGCACTTCTTTTGCAGTGGCATCACCTGATGTAATCTTCATGATAAGGGCTTTGCTGACAGGAAGTTTTGATAATGTACTTAACAGTTCATTTCTTGCGTCTTTGTCAAGGAATGTGCTTAGATAATCGTTTTCAATGCCAAGTGAGTTAAACTTTTCGCACAGTGTGTCAATGACCGTTCCGGAGGTTGAAATTTCCCTGTTGTCAGTATTTTGTGATGACTGCTGAAGCATGTTGTTGATGGAATTTTTGGCCGTCTCGGTAATATTGTGAAGAAACTTTGCGGCAAATCCTATCCTGTTCTCGGATGTATTCCCCTTTGGAAGTTCCTCAATTACATTTTTTGCGTTTTCTGTATTGGCAGTATTTTTTTGTTCTTCCAAAGCTTCTGTATCAGCCGATTCTGCATTTTCAATGTTTTCATTTATCGTAGGGATGTTCTTAAATAAGTCAGAGTTTTTAAGCACTGAAATATCGGTTGCAGATTCGAGAGTACTGTCTATATTTAAAAGTGTCTGTTGAAACAGTTCATTTGTGGCATCCATACCGCCGGGAAAAACAAGTGACTTGCTGCCTGCGGAGTCCCTAAGCATCGTAAGTGCATCTCTTAGAGAGAGAGTACCGTTTTCAAGCTGTTCTAAAGTGTCCTCGGTCATTGCCGTACCCGATAAAAGATTTAAAAGTTCATTTCTCTGTTCGCTGCTGAGAAATGAGATTGTCTGTGGCTGTGAGGTATTATTTGCCTTGTCAAAGGACTGAAACAATATATCTATAAGTTTTTCACCAAATGCGGCAACAGATGAGGAGGCTGCATTCTCATAGAGAGAACTGAGGAGCTCCGGTATCTGTTCTGAAAGTGATGAAAGCTTGTCTATAAGGTGGTAAGTTCCATGTCTGTAGCTTGAAAACTGGGTCACGGTGTCTTCATTTATATCCATCATAAGACGGTTCATTATCGCTAATGTTGAAAAGTCCTCTGTCTTGCAATCGTATGCCTGCTGCATAAGTGACTGGATAGAGTTCTTGTTTATAGGGAGGAGATTGTCCATAAGAGCCTTTACAGTTGCCTGGTTGTGCTCAGTGTTTGGAAGTCCAGCTTCTTCAAGTGCTTTATTGATAAGGTTAAGTTCAGTATCAGAGTAGCTGTTTGATACTGGTGAAAGAAGTATTTGACCGGGATTTGGGCTGCTGAGCGAAAAAGCGGCGGTCTGTCCGATGGAAAGTTTTGAACTGTCAGCTATATATCCTTTTAAAATGGTATTGTTGTCGAGAGTGACAGTTATCTGGTTTCCTCTGAGGTCGGAAATC